>Ga0123342_1002655_pt1 | contig 29475 bp, 7 predicted proteins | sample Turbeawhitnodule_FD_89960 | JGI IMG/M metagenome (GOLD analysis project Ga0123342, IMG submission 89960) | Root nodule microbial communities of legume samples collected from Mexico - Turtle bean Mexico white nodule | ecosystem: Host-associated > Plants > Roots > Nodule | place: Mexico: Nepantla... | reverse complement strand
TAGTTAAATAAAAAATAAATATAAATATATATAACTAATAATTTTTTGTTTTTATTTATATATATATATATATATATATATATATATATATATATATATATATATATATATATATATATATATATATATATATACAAATAACTTACTGGGTTTTAAGGATTTGTATATAATATGATTTTTTTGAAAAATATATTAATTAAACATTTTAAAAAATATAGTCTATATTACAAAATTGCTGAAACTTAAATGAGATTTACAAGAATGACTAAAAACGATAACTTTATATGACTATGCACAATGAACTATATATCATAATCAAATAATTTTTTATTATTTTTCAAAATAAGAAATTTGCAAGTTGAATTCAAATTTCAATTTAAAATGTTTAATGAATTATTTTGATGAACTTATTTCACTCTTATTCATCGAATATCATTTAAAAAATTGATAACTAATATTAATAATTTGCACTGTCAACTTCTTTTAATATGATCTATTTTTTAAATTTTCAATGGTTCTTTTAAATAATTTCTTATTATAAATTTTTATTATTTGATGGATATACATGTTAATAATGCTATTTTTATAACAAAATTTATTTTTCTATCTTTAAAAATATTAATTTGAATTATTTTAATATATAACAATTAATCAAAAAAATTAATAACAGAAACTGATTTTTATAACTATTTTTATTTACATAAATTTATTATATCTTTTATCTTTGTTATAATTATTTTTATCAATCAAATTTTTGTTTTTATGATTAAAAACAGATTATAACGAGTAGTTGCCATAAAAAGTTGAAAGTTCTTTTTTAAATATAATTAACTAAAAAAAACATAAATTATTATTATATTTCAGCTTTTAAGATTTAAAATAAATTTAGTTTTTATGTTCAAATTAAAAACAATAATTTACATTTTATTTATTCTCTCAAATTTAATGTTTAATAAAATGAATATAATTTTTCTTTTAAATTTAATAGCCAAAATTAATTTCATCCTAAATTTGAGAAATAAAATCACAATTAACCTTTTATATATCAAAGTTGTTTGAAGTTACCCATTCTCACTTGTTTCCGTTATTTGTTATCTACAGAACAATTCGCGTTTAGGGTTTCACATCAATAATTCGGGTTCGTTCATCTCTCTCACGCGCCTTGTAATTTCGTTACCTCTTTACTTTCCTGAATCCGAGTGCATTCCATTTAGATTGTTGTGTTTATCGTATTTTAATTTTTTGTCATGTGTTCTGTTTTTGCAATTTTTTATTTATCTAGGTTTGATATTTCTGTGTTGAGGCTTTTGGCGGTGTAGAAGATGTTCAAGAACACGTTCCAATCTGGATTTCTTTCCATATTATACAGCCTTGGGTATGTTGCATTTTGGTTTCTTCATTTCACAATCCTGTTTCGTATGTTGGCTGTGATGATGTTACTGACGTTTTTCGTTTTTCGTTGTTTTTTTTTTATATTTAGGAGTAAACCATTGCAGATATGGGACAAAGAAGGTACGTGTTTTCGGGTTTGCAGTAGCATCAAGTAGTAATATTTTGGGATTTGGGTGCTTGAAAATTTAAAATTATGACCATTGATTGAAGAAATGCCGGTGGGATTCTGATAAAATACACATGCACAGAGTATAGCTAATTATGAAGATATTAGGCCTTACTTGTTAATTTTGCAGCCAATGATTGTACTTTATCTTTTAAAACACACCTCAATCTAACATTTGAGCTTGTTTTAATTGCACTACTCTGCTGTGCCTTGATCTGAAACTATGCATCTTTATTCTCATTTTCAAAATTGATTTATTATGTTGTTAAATAGTAAGGTTTCTACTGTGAAGCTGACTGATAGTTATACATGTGAATTTCAAGAAGAAAAGGAGTGGGCCCATTGTTAAGATAAGTTAGATGGGGGCAGGTTAGGAGGTTTGTTGTGTTCATTTAGGGGGTTATCATATGCACCAGGTTGGATGAGGGGATAATTAACTGTCTAAGAATCGTATGACTGTTAGGAGAGTCCAGAGTCTCTAATTTATATGGGATTTACTTTTTTGTATCATTATCATTTTGCACATAGAGTTCTACAGTACTGAAATTTTTTCTTCATTCAATTATCCCTAATTTTGTTCTTCATTCAATAAAAGATCCTTACCTCTATCTCAAGTACCCATGTAACCCTCACACCTCACCAAACTTCTCATGGTAGGATACAAGGATCCTTAGTCGTTGATCTTCTTGCATATTAATGCCATGAAAGGTTAATGTGTAATATTACTCTTGCTATTTCCATTATTCCTATTGTGATAGGGAATTTATGCATTCTTAGATCACTTTTTTTCAGTGAATCTTTTCTTATACGTCAATACTACTCTATCAAGTTACTCTGTATCATAGTTGAACATCATGCTTCAGTCTGTGTATCTGCTTTCAATTTATGTCTTGTAGTCTGTCTACCTTAGTAGAAACCCCATACTAGAATCACATACTTACAATCTGAGACTTAAATTGCACACATTTTGCAATTGGATCGTGATATCTGACTAGTTTAACTATTCTTCTGTAAATACTTGTACTGATATGGGAACCAGTGGGTAGAGTTACAATTTGATAACCTTGAGCGAGGATATAATTGTTGGAATTCTCTTTCACACTTTCAGGGGCTATATACGACTTTTTGTGTTTTCAGGGACTTTATTGACAATGGCTCACATATTTAAGGATCAATGTGGTCATTTACCCATTTCTTGCTGATGATTTATATTTGATGAATTAACAGTTTGTCTTAACATATTTTTTGTTTGTCTGATGATATGATATGAACAATCGTTTTCTTGTTCAAGGTAAGTATAATGTCACTGATGTTTTTGGACTTTGTTTATAGTTGTGAATGGTCACATTAAACGACCTCAGGATGAAGACATTCAATCCAATGTACTGGAAATAATTGGATCAAATATTCAGTCCACATACATTACTTGCCCGGCTGACCCAGCTGCAACACTTGGTATAAAACTGCCATTCTTGGTTATGATTGTCAAGAATCTAAAGAAGTATTTCACATTTGAGATTCAAGTTTTGGATGATAAGAATGTGAGACGACGATTTCGAGCTTCAAATTTTCAAGTGTGTAAGTCTGCCCATGTTTTTATGTCTAAGGGGTTTGTCCACATCTTGCAGGATTTTGATTTCTTCCGTATGGTATTTTTTGCATGACTGCTTGTTTGTAAATAATGTAGAGAACTTTGAATTGTAATGTGTGGCAATTTTGGGTCAATGTATTTTTAGTTGGAAAAGCTTGGAAGAATCCTCGTCATGTTTCTCAAGTCTGATGAAATTCACAGCTTGAGACTGCATCTACATCCAATTAATTTGCATGTTCAGAACTGCTTTCAGATTAAGTGACATTGGTTCCTAATTCTATTAGGGGATATTTAGTGATTGATCATTCAGTATGGAGATTAACTAGCTCTAGTAACAGGAAATAAACAAAATTATTGACCTTACATATTTATTTACTTTCAAAACTTGACCTATTTAATCTGCCACTGAGCAGACATTGTCCGTGAGAACTGTGTGAGGAACATAAACATGTTCCCTCTTGTCTGATGCAGGCATTGGAATTTTCGTATTTGCTATGCTCACTATGAATGGAAGGACATGGGAAAATAAAAAAGATTTTATTAGGGACTGACGTGGTTTTGGTGATTGAAACTCTGTTGATTGGGTCATACTATCTTTCATTCGTAAGCCCTTAAAAGGACGGGTATATTAGTGGTGAAATAGTTCTTATTATCATAGCATGTCATACTTGAGAAAAATAAAAAGAAGAGAAAATATATTTTAGAGAACTTGTCCAAGACTCTCTTAGGTTTTAATATTTATTTATAGAATCTGTAGAGTGATTTGATGTATAATGAGACAGAAAAGAGTAGAAAACAAGGCACCTCTAGGATATAGGTACCACTCAAAACAACTTTTTAATAAAGCCTATTCTAAGTCTATTCTAACTTGGGCATACTGATTGTATGTACCAAGCTTGGAACAAATAAGTTTAGTTTGAGGCCCTCTAGGATATGAATGGCAATATACTGATTGTAAATTCATCATCACCCTATACACAACTTCAGCAGTTGTTCGGGTGACTACATTTTGTTTCTTGATTTTGCAAGAAATATGTCCTCTAACTAAAACACAATATCCTGTTGTAGAGCGTTAGTACTTAAGAGATCCTGACCAATTAACATCACAATACCCAGGGATTTGGGTTTCCCTTTTTCTTCATATAACAAACCTTGTCTTGGAGCCTTTTTGAGATACCTTAGAATATGAATGGCGATAATCAATATAAGGAGTCTACATGAAGTAACATATAACACCAACTCCAAAAGACAAATTAAGTCTAGTAATAGTAAGATAAGAAAGTTTTCCAACAAGTCTTTTATATCTTTCTCGGTCAAAGAAAGATTCACCCTGTTTTGCCTTTAATTTCTGATATGGGTATTGGTCTATAGTTAATCATACCTGTCTGTCTACTTTAAATAGGACATGGATTGCGGGTAGAATGAGTACCTTTATGGATAGCAATGGGTCAACTCAAATTGTCATTATCAGGAATTGTGGTATTGAGTGATGATTGAGAAGTACCTGGTGAAGTGGATTCACCTTGGAGTATTGGACTAGTCATCCGGATCCTGCCTTGTAGGTAATAAGAGGTGGTGATGATGCTTCAAATGAATTGTGGATGGAATTTCGGTTGTCAAGAGTAGGAGGAACAAACTACTCAATTAATGGCATAGGTAAGACTTGTTGGACCGAATGAACATACTGTACAGACAAAGGGAAGAAAAGAGTCTGTTAGAAAAAAAGTGACACTTGGTAGACATGTATTTCTTCTTAATTTCAAAAGAGTAACATTGATACCTTTTTTGGAGGCGAGAACATCCTAAGAAGACACATTTGATTGATGGCATTGGTTGAGAGCTTATCCAAACCTGAAAACATATATGTACAATTCAAAACCACTTTTTATTAAAACCTATTCTGAGCCTATTCTAACCATCATGAGGTATACGGTGCTTGTAAAAAGAAGTTATATGGAATATTGTAACATTTTTGCTAAAATGATCTTTTAATATTTTTCCTGAAATAAAATCGATACAATTTAGAAATGATTTAATATGTTCTTATTTTTATGTCATAATAGGCTGTCACTCGAGTAAAGCCATACATTTGCACAATGCCACTGAGAATGGATGAGGGGTGGAATCAAATACAGTTTAACCTTGCTGATTTCACCAAGAGAGCATATGGAACTAATTATGTGGAGACACTCCGAGTTCAGGTCCATGCAAACTGTCGCCTGAGAAGGATATACTTCTCTGATCGCCTCTACTCTGAAGAAGAACTCCCTCCTGAGTTCAAATTGTACCTTCCGATGCAGGTTAGAGAGTCTGCTTAAGTACAACTAGTTTTTTTTATATTTATCTTTTCTTGTCTAGTGTACACTAGGAATCTCTCTATTTGTATTTTTTTACTTTCTTTTTGATAAAATTTCACCCCGTTCATGTCATCATGCAGAAATCATGAATATATGTTGTTGAAGATGGAATGGAGCTTGGATAGAGTTCGATGTTATTTTTATGCATACTACATATAATAACTATAAGATTGAACTTTATTCTAAAATTTGTATCTATGTTGTGCTAGATCCAATAATAACTTTTGCAACTGCTTGTTCCAGACACTTTGTAGAATATTCTGATATGCTTATCTCTAATATTGGAAGTTAATTTTAATAATGTTGTGCTTTGCTTTAATAGCGTATGTGCAGTGTTCACTCAAAACAGTCTAAATTGATGTGAATACATGATTTGAGTGTAGGGATGGTTAAACTGCAGTGTCTATATATCATTTCTGCTGCTCATGGATGCCTCTTGTTATTACAGGCAAAGCCCATCCTAGCAGTAAGTTAATTGTGGTAATATTGACCATATTTAGTTAAGTGTAAGCAACAGGCGTCAGCATTATACACTTTTAGAAATGTTTTAAACATAAAGCATGCCAGTTTCAAGAGTAGAAAGTTGAAAAAAAGGGTCAAATACTGGCTGAATGCTTTGTCTTTCCCAATCATTCCAGAGGGTCGAAAGAAAAAGAATTGTATAATTAGAGAAAGCTATTTTTCAAATTTAACACTGATAGTTCGTGTAAGCTCATTCCATTTTTATTTCGTAGTAATATATTAAAAAAATAATGATTGGTTATTAGGTCTTTTTTCACCTAAAATAGGTGTATTTAAGTTGAAGAATTGTTTCTAGGGTCAATTATTAATAATTGGTAATTTATTCTACCTAATTGATTAATGGGTTTTTTTTTTTAAATCGATATTATAGCTTAAATGTTGACTTTAAAAATATTTACAATTTTTATTTCTGTCTTTAATACGTTCTATTTTGTTTTATTTTTCATCTATTTTTATTGATTGTTTTTATTTATATTTTTAATCTATTGTATTTCATTTATGTTTATTTCTTAACAAATTAACCTTTAAGGCCCTTAAAGTCACCGTTCAGTGCCACAAAAGTTGAGAACTCTGAGGGTATTTGAGAATGAAAATAATTAAATGAAAGTAGGAATAATTTCAATCGATGAAACATTACATTTGTACTGGATTTAAGTCTCTAAAATATAACACTGTATAAAAAGAGTGTCCATAATGTTGTTCATGCCATTATCGTCATCAATTTGGATGCATTCATTGTGAATCTTCTGAGAATAGATGTGGACAGAATTATATATCTACAAAGAGATGGATATTGAATCATCTCCAAAGTCCAAACCACTTTAAAAATGTTAAATCACCACAAATCCTCATTAACAACTCTTTCAGTAATAAATAAATTAAATTAACAATGATACTTTAGAGGTATCCCAACCCATATACATGACCATAAGGTTACATCCCTGGTTTAGAAAAAAAACAAACATTATAACTCTTAACCTACATCTTTACATACTCATAACTAGAGAAAAAGTAGCATAAGCAAACAGCACCAGCTCTTCCCAGAAAAACTGCACCCATCCTGCATGAGAGCCTAAAAAGAAGCAAAGCAAAGCATGTAAGGCACCATGATCACAAAACACTTAAAATAGTTTGTGATACTTGCCACTCCAAGCCACCGTCTTCTCATTGACATTCCTTCGGCATTAAAACGCTTCAATTTCATTGCCCTCACCCTCCATAGTTCACCGAACATATTACTATGCTTCCTCAAAACACCTCTTTCAATCTAATTCCACAAAAAACATACACTTCAATAATGCTTACAATTCTTTAATCTTTAAAACAGAATATCGATAATAAGACATTAAAAAGATGAGAAGTTGATGCGTGAATAAAGTGGTGAACCAGAGATTAAAATTTTGCACTAAATAAGATTGTATTTGAAATGCTTCAAAGATAGTGTGGAGAATTAGCACCTATTGAAAATGTAGACAGGTCAGAATTGGTGCCATATTAATTTTCAACTTGGGCTTTGTCTTTAATGTTTACTTGTTCGTCATCAATCCATACGGTTTTAATGTAAGCAATCTTTTCCCAATCTTCACCTTCTTGTTTCTTGCATCGCTGTTTGAGCAACGGACAGTCTCTAATCATGAGTTCTGAAATGGATTCGGGCAGATTTTCCTCTGACAAGCATTGGAGAATTGGACAATTATGAATAACCAATTTCTTAAGAGAGGAGAGGTGAGAGAGACCCCTGAAGTCTAGTTTCTTTAGATTTGGACAATCTTTTATGCTTAGCTCAGTAAGAGAAAGTGGAAACAAACCTTTACTCGGAAAACACTCCACATCCCCTTCTTCAATATACAAGGATTCTAGAGAAGGGTTGGTTCCCCAAACCCCCTTCTTTAGTGAGGCAACAAATTTGGAGCAATTTAAGAGAAACATTTTTTTAAGATTTGATGGCAAACATCCCTCAGACAACTCCACTCCTGGACAATCCTTTATATGCAGATAACTAAGAGATGGAAGCAGGGAAGACATGCATTTAGGCATTGATTTCAATTTCTCCAGTTCAGTAATATGAAATGTCTCTAGCTCAGATGTCAATAATCCTTCATTGGGAAATGATTCAAATTCAGAGCATTTTTTAATTTCCAGACTCTTCAAATGACGATGAGGGTGCCCTTGTGATATTATCTGTAAGTTACGACAATTTCCTAAATCAAGCTCGCGGAGTTTTGGGAATAAGTCTAGAGGAAAGTTCGTTAGAGAGTCACAACATTGACTGATATTCAATTGTACAAGAAAATAGTAGCAATGATTTATAGGAATATTCATGCTCGGACAACAATAAATAGCCAAGTGTTCAAGAGGAGTATGAGATAGGAGGTGCCCAAAATCTATAGTCTTGGGAGTCGAAGCCCCAAGTTGTTCGCACCGCCCAACAATTAGATTCTTTAAATAAGGAAGGTGCTTTGGCAAGTGCCCTTTCAGTTTGGGACATTTCGACACAATAAGACATTGAAGACTTGGAAAAGCACCCATCATGCATTGCCATTCTTCCCATTCTTTCATGTCATGAAAGTTCAACATTTCCAAGGATGCAAATGCAGAAGAGCTATTCCCATAAAAATCAGCATCTATCCTCACTATCTTATGAAGGCCTTCAATTTCCAATTGCTTGAGAAATGTCAAAAGTCCAAGGGAAGGCAACCATTGGCAATATTTATAGTTTAAGGACACCATATTCAATAGAAATTTATCAGACAACCAACCTGGAAATTGCGTGCCACAAAAGTAACGGATTGACAACTGCTTCAAATGTCTGGAAGGTTTCAAATTCTCTATTACTTCTCTTTCTTTTATTGGATCCTCATTGTTCAGCTTCAAATCCCATTCTAAACGTAGCCCCACAAGATGTGTTTTATTCTTCAAATCCGCTGCCAACGTATCACAGGGGTTCACAATATTTTCAAGATTTGAAAGTGACAGATATCCATGAAGATCAAGTTGTCCTAGTTGTTGAATACTGAACTCACTACCACTTTTTCCAACCTTAAACTCACCCATCCATACTTGAAGATTCTTCAATTTTCCTAAAAGCACTGGAACTTTTGTTAAAGTAGTTCCACCAAGTTCAAGGCGGCGCAACTTGGTGAGCTCATGCAAAGTCGAGGGCAACTCCTTCAAAGAGGTACAATGGTTGAGCTTCAACACTTGTAAGTTCTAGAGTGAACATAATGAGTCAGGAAGTCTCTCTATGTTTGTGCTTGAAAGGTCTAATGAACGGAGATGTATAAGATCACATATAGTGTCAAGCAACTCTTCTACATTATCACATGAAGGCAATGATAAGACCCGTAAGAACTTAAAATTGGAGATCAACTCATATACTGACATCCCATAGTTGACAAAATTTATAAATGTTCGCAGCCCTTTAGCATCACATAAACTCCTATACTCATCACATTTAGCAAGATTCCTTACAATTGAAAAGTGACGGGTTGTTTTTGGTACTCTTTCTCCTTCTGCTTTATCAACTCCCGACCTGAAACACATCTCACCAGAAACATACTTTGCTAAATCATTTACAAGGTCGTGCATGACAAAGTATGTTTTGTTATACCTAATTGACTGCTGAAAGAATGACCTTGATAATAGATCATTGAAGTATTGTTCACCTACTTCTTCTGGAGATTTACTCGGCTGAGAGCAATGTAGATAATTTTCTGCCATCCATAAGAGAATTAAGCTCTCTTTGTCAAACTCATGGTTTTTGGGGAATAACGCACAGTAAGCGAAACATCTCTTGAGATGAGAAGGGAGATGATAATAGCTCAACAACAAAGCAGGGAGAATGTTACTATCTTCTATCGGTAAGTCCCATATGTTGCTTTCTAATACACCTTCCCACTCTGAAACAGATGACTTTGACTGTAAAAGAGATCCTACCGTTTCAAGGGCGAGTGGCAGTCCTTGGCACTTTTCAACTATCTTCATGCCAATCTCCTTCAACTCAAAATTCAACTTAGAGTTATCATCTTGCAATGCATGGTTTACAAAAACTTGCCAACTATGATCTTCTTGTAATTGCTTTAGTCGGTGTATGTTGTTTGACTCCAAAGTAGAAGCAACTTTGTTACTCCGTGTTGTGACAAGAATTTTACTTCCCTTAGCCCCATATTTAAGAGGAGTTCGCAAAGTTTTCCACTGGTTTCGATCTTCATTCCAAACATCATCCAGAACCAGAAAAAACTTCACTCCAGTCAATTTTTCTTTCAGTTTTCCATGAGCCATTTCTAGGTCTTCACTATCATCTTTTGATTTAGTGAAAGCCCCAATAATTGCTTTTGATACTGTCAAAACATGAAACTCATCTGAAACACAAACCCAAGCTTTAAGGTCAAATTTAGCTTCCTTCATCTTTGGGTCATTGTATACATGTTGAGCAAGTGTGGTCTTACCCATCCCGCCCATACCCACAATAGAAAGTATAGACAGTTGGTTATGATTGTTACTCTCAGATGTGAGCCAATTAAGAATAATTTCTTTCTCCTCATCTCTGCCATAAATAACCTCTTCAGCCACCAATGATGAAGATTCATTTTTTTTCTTTGACACTTTATTACCCAACCCATATCCAACACCACTAGAAATTTTGAAATCTTGAACAACCTTTTGGTTTGAGAGAGATTCTAGATCATCCAGGACTTCTATCATCTTGGATTCAAAACTGCTTACCTTGCTAGCACTGCACTGGAATTCAGCTACCGACTGGTTTTTGGAGCATTCATAGTCTATTTCATCCAAGAGATCCTCTGCATCATACAACGCGTCTCTAACCTCATCAAGCCATTCTTTGACCAATGAGTTACTGAACTGCTTTTGTTCTGCATCATTAACCACAGCATTGATGTCCATCAGCTTCCTCTTCAACTTTTTCAGCAGCCTCTCATCTAGCTTTCTCCCTCGAAAGTAGTCCAGAACTTGATGAGAATCCAGCTTGTCAAATAGCACCTGTAGAACAGCACCAAAAAGAGCACCACCAAGTGTTTCTAGAACTGGCATGGTTGGAAAGGAAGTGGCCAAATGAAAGAGAAGAAAGGGTTGTGAAAACTGGAAGTGGAGCTTAAGTATGTGAATCAATGGCTGAGTGTGAATGCAGATAGATTTGTTGGAAATTCATTCACTTCAATTCGCTTTAGTTGCTTTTTTCACTTCAATGAAATTTCTACCGACTTTAAGTCTTTTCTGGTGACTAACTTTATATGACTAAAGAAACCCAAGGGACCTTCATGTCTCATGATCATGACCAGAGCAAATTAGAATCTCAATAAAGCATTTCAAACTCAGTTCACAATTTTTCTTTACATACCCATTACTTCTTCTTTTATGTGTGTATATATATATACACATACATACACTATATCTTCAAACAGAAACATTGTAGAGGGTGCAAAATAAGGATGAAAGTAATATTGAGTATTTAATTTTTTGTTGATACTTATATAGGGTAAGATGAACCAAAGATAAGACAATAACTGCTTTCTTAATGATGGCTTTACCTCAAGATTTGATGGTCAACCAATAGTGTTCAGAGTAATTTTCCAGAAGATGAAATATATAATATATGCTTGCAGATTCATCTTCTTTCCCAATGAGAGACAACATATTACCTTATGTTAATTCAAAGAGAATCAAAAGAGTAATAATAAGTAAGAAATTAAATTAATAGAAAGTCTTGGTGTGAAACACTACAAGTTTTCTTCTCATTCCAAATTTTTGTGTCTTATTTTCTTCTTGAATAGCAACACTCAATTCAATTATTTTGTTTCTTTTTATTGCTAAGCCACTACCATTCAAAGACTTTCAAAGGCTTTGGCAGGAAGTTGGTCGTCCCTAAATTAGATTCCAGGTTCATATCATAGCAACGAGATAGCAAAGACGACGGTTCCTTTTCGAACCGTTGTGATATCTTTCATTTATTTACAAAATTATCATCGAGTCTCTTATAACAACTTATTTATAAACCGTCTTTGTAGGAAGTTGTTAATGATGTTTATTGTATAGTGTAGATCTAGTGATGTAAAATGTTGAACATGTGTTACATTGCTTAGAAAATCAATGTAATATATGCAAATACTATAATAGTTATGAATATTGAAGTAGTGAAAATTACTAACAATTAGGGAATACAAAATAATCTAGAATATTCAAAGTCCATATAGATAGAAATATCGCAAATAGAGCCATTGCAACACCCACCAACAGAGTAGTTCCCCATCCCGGGGCTAATTTATCATATTCTGAATTTAAAGGTTTTAATAAATTTCCCACAACAGTTCGTCTTGGACCAAATAAGTAGAGTCAATCCAAATCTTACAAGTCAGTTTTGTTAGGTTGAATTTTTCTTAAATTTTACTATCTTAATATGATATCAGAATCATTCAAAGTCTATCCCAGTGGAGATTTGAGTCTATTGTAAACATTCGATGTCCTTAATGCCCTCGACATAAGTTAGAGATCCCACATTAGCTAAAGATAAGACTAATTTGTTATCCAGACCTATCCTAGCGAGGTTTATTGAGTCGGTTTCCTGAGAAAGAGTTAGATTTAATCTCACTTCTTAATATGAAAGCCTTGGTTTGCACAAAATTTTGGAAAAATTCTCCCGATATAGTTTCTCCTGAAATTCCACAAAAGAATCTCGACTGAATTTGGGACAAAATGTAACAAATTTCAGGTCAAACGGACGAGTATTCACCTGGGAAAAAAATCAAACAGTTTCACACACAAACGAACCTTCCTTTCAGCCTTGGTAGTGATGAATAAAAAATTTACTGCGAATCTTCTGTGACGAATCTGAGGCTCAAATCTTAGCCAAAACTCAACAGACACAGTGACGAATGTCTGGTAAAAATTTCAGACACAAATACCAAAGGAGTAGGGCGTAGTAAGTCCCAGACCGAGAGTGAACAAAACTGGTTTTCCGAAAACAAAATGTCTAGGGTTTTCTTCCCCCTATCTTCTTTTTCTGATTTTTTTATGGACGTGCCTCCTTACCTGGGTGCAAACAACATATGAAAGTACTTGTGTGAATTTTTTCAGTGTAATACGGACTCAAAAAAAAATTGCAAAAAGTAGGACAAAATTTTAGTTTGCACAAAATTTCTGAAAAATTCTCCCGAAATAGTTTTTTCCTAAAATTACAGGTAAGAATCTCAATTGAATTTGGGACAAAACACGAAAAATTTCAGGCGAAACGGACGAGTATTCACCTAGGAAAAAAATCAAACAATTTCACACACAAACAAACCTTCCTTTCAGCTCAGGCAATGATGAATAAAACGTTATTGCCAATCTTGTGGGACGAATCTGGGGCTCAAATCTCAGCTAAAACTCAATAGAGACAGTGACGAATGTTTGGAAAAATTTTAAGACCCAAATACCCAAGGAGTAACGCGTAGTCTATCCCAGACTGAGAGTAGAAAAAATTGGTTTTCCGAAAACAAAACGTCCTGACTTTTCTACCCCCTATCTTCTTTTTGTGATTTGTTTATGGACGTGCCTCCTTACCTGGGTGCAAACAACATATGAAAGTACTTGTGTGAATTTTTTCAGCACAATATGGACCCAGAAAAAAATTGTAGAGAGTAGGGCGAAATTTCATAAGTTTCGGCATAGGATAGCCTTGGTGTGCCCAAAATTTCTGAAAAATTATCCCGAAATAGTTATTTCCTGAAATTCCATGTAAGAATCTCGACTGAATTTGGGACAAAAAGCGACAAATTTAAGGTCAAACGGATTCGAATTCACACAGGAAAAAAATTAAACAGTTTCACACACAAACGAACCTTCCATTCAACCCTGGTAGTGACGAATAAAAAATTTATTGCAAATATTGTGGGACTAATCTGGGGCTCAAATCTCAGTCAAAACTCAATAGACACAGTGAAAAATGTTTGGTTAAAATTTTAGACTCGAAATACCCAAGGAGTAAGGTGTAGTAAGTCCCAGATCGAGAGTGAACAACACTGGTTTTCCGAAAACAAAACTTCTTGGCTTTTCTGCCCCTTATGTTCTTTTTGTGATTTGTTTATGGACGTGCCTCCTTACCTAGGTACAAACAACACATGAAAGTACTTATGTGGATTTTTTTAGTGCAATACGGACCCAGAAAAAAATTACATAAAGTATGACAAAATTCCACAAGTTTCGGTAAAGGATATCCTTGGTTTGCACATATTTTTTGAAAAATTCTCCCGAAATAGTTTTTTCCTGAAATTGCACGTAAGAATCTCGACTGAATTTGGGACAAAACGCAACAAATTTCAAGTCAAACAAACGAGTATTCACTTAGGAAAAAAATCAAATAGTTTCACACACAAACGAACCTTCCTTTTAGCCCTGGCAGTGATGAATAAAAAATTTATTGCGAATCTTGTGTGACAAATCTAGGACTTAAATCTCTTCCAAAACTCAATAGACACAGTGACAAATGTCTGGTAAAAAGTTCACACAAAAATACCCAAGGAGTAAGGCGTACTAAGTCCCAGACCGAGAGTTAACAAAATTGGTTTTTCGAAAAAAAACATCCTGGCTTTTCTACACCGTATCATCTTTTTGTGACTTCTTTATGGATGTGCCTCCTTACCTGGGCGCAAACAACACATGAAAGTACTTGTGTGAATTTTTTCAACGCTATACGAACTTAGAATTTTTTTTTGCAGAAATGGAGGCGGAATTTCACAAGTTTCGGTAGAGGATAGCCTTGGTTTGCACAAAATTTATGAAAAATTCTCCCAAAATTGTTTTTTCCTGAAATTACAGGTAAGAATCTCGACTGAATTTTGGACAAAACGCAACAAATATTAGGTCAATTGACGAGTATTCACTTAGAAAAATAATCAACCCATTTCACACAAACGAACTTTCCTTTAAGTCTTGGCAGTGATGAATAAAAAATTTACTGCAAATTCTCTGGGTCAAATCTGGGGCTCAATTCTCTTCCAAAACTCAACAGACACAGTGACAAATGTCTGGTAAAAATTTCACAAACATACCCAAGGAGTAAGGTGTAGTAAGTCCCATGCCGAGAGTGAACAAAACTGGTTTTCCGAAAAAAAATGTCCTAGCTTTTCAACCCCCTTATCTTCTTTTTTTGATTTGTTTATGGACGTGCCTCCTTACCTGGGTTCAAACAACATATGAAACTACTTGTGTGAATATTTTCAGCGCAATATGGACCTGGAAAAAAATAGAAGAAAGTAGGGCAATATTTCAAAAGTTTCGATAGAGGATAACCTTGGTTTGCACAAAATTTTTGAAAAATTCTCCTAAAATAAATTTTCCTGAAATTCCACTTAAGAATCTTGACTGAATTTGGGACAAAATGCGACAAATTTCAGGTCAAACAGACGAGTATTCACCTAGGAAAAAAATCAAACAGTTTCACACACAAACGACCTTCCTTTCAGCTCAGGCAGTGATGAATAAAAAATTTATTGCAAATCATAGTAGGGCAATATTTCAAAAGTTTCGATAGAGGATAACCTTGGTTTGCACAAATTTTTTGAAAAATTCTCCTGAAATAAATTTTCCTGAAATTCCACTTAAGAATCTTGACTGAATTTGAGACAAAATGCGACAAATTTCAGGTCAAACAGACGAGTACTCACCTAGGAAAAAAATCAAACAGTTTCACACACAAACGACCTTCCTTTCAGCTCAGGCAGTGATGAATAAAAAATTTATTGCAAATCTTGTGGTACGAATCTTGTGCTAAAATCTCAACCAAAACTCAACGGACACAGTGATGAATGTTTGGTAAAAATTTCAAACAAAAATACCCAAGGAGTAAGGCGTAGTAAGTCCCATGCCGAGAGTGAAGAAAAAGCATCCACCGAGACTAGATTGGAAGATAGTCATGTGCTCTATGAAAGCAATCGAACATCATGTGAACTGGTTTTCCAAAAACAAAACATCCTGGCTTTTCTACCCCCTATCGTCTTTTTGTGATTTCTTTATGGACGTGCCTCATTACTCTGATGCAAACAACATATGAAAGTACTTGTGTGAATTTTTTCAGCGCAATACGAACCCGGAAAATAATTTCAGAAAGTAGGGTAAGATTTCAAAAGTTTCGGTAGAGGATAGCCTTGGTTTGCATAAAGTTTTGGAAAATTATCCCGAAATTGTTTTTCCTGAAACACCACGTAAGAATCTCGACTGAATTTGGGAAAAAATGCGACAAATTTCAAGTTAAACGGACGAGTATTCACCTAGGAAAAAATCAAACAGTTTCACACACAAACGACCTTCCTTTCAACCATGGCAGTGATTAATAAAAAAACTTATTGCGAATCTTGTGGTACGAATCTGGTGCTGAAATTTCAGCAAAAACTGAACAGACACAGTGACGAATGCCTGGTAAAAATTTCAGCCAAAAATACCCAAGGAGTAAGGTGTTCTAAGTCCCAGACCGAGAGTTAACAAAACAGGTTTTCAGAAAAAAAAAATCGTCCAGGGTTTTCTACCCCCTATCTTCTTTTTATGATTTCTTTATGGACGTGCCTCCTTACCTGGGTGCAAACAACATATGAAAGTACTTGTGTGAATTTTTCAGCGCAATACGAACACAAAACAAAATTGCAGAAAGTAGGGCAAAATTTCACAAGTTTTGGTAGAGGATAGCCTTGGTTTGCATAAATTTTAAAAAATTCTCCTCATATAGGTTTTCCTGAAATTTTACGCAAAAATCTAGATTGGATTTGGGACAAAATACGAAAAATTTCAGGTCAAACGGATGAGTATTCATCTAAGAAAAAAAATCAAACAGTATACCACACAAACGAACCTTCCGATTAGCCCTGGCAGTGATGAATAAAAAGTTTACTACGAATCTTCTGGGACGAATCTGGGGCTCAAATCTCAGCCAAAATTGAACAGACATAGTGAAGAATGTTTGGGAAAAATTATAGACAAAAATACGCAAGGAGTAAGGTGTAGTAAGTCCCAGACCGAGAGTGAAGAAACTTGGTTTTTCTGAAAACAAAATGTCCTTTGCTTTTCTACCCCCTATCTTCTTTTTGTGATTTGTTTATGGACGTGCCTCATTACCAGGGTGCAAACAACACATTAAAGTACTTGTGTAAATTTTTTCAGCAGAATACGGACCCAGCAAAAAAATTGTAGAAAGTAGGGCAAAATTTCCCAAATTTTGGTAGAGTATTGCCTTGGTTTGCAAAATTTTTTTGAAAAATTCTCCCGAAATAGTTTTTCCTGAAATTCCACTCAAAAATCTCGATTTAATTTGGGAGAAAATGCGAAAAATTTCAGGTCAAACAAACGAGTATACACCTAAGAAAAAAATCAAACAATTTCACACACAAACGAACCTTCCTTTCAACTCTGTCAGTGATGAATAAAATATTTACTATGAATCTTCTGAGACAAATCTGGGGCTCAAATCTTTGAAAAAACTCACCAGACACAATGACGAATGTCTGGTAAAAATTTCAGACACAAATACCCAAGGAGTAAGTCGGAGTAAGTCCCTGACCGAGAATGGACAAAACTGGTTTTGCGAAAACAAAACGTCCTGGCTTTTCTACCCCCTATCATCTTTTGGTGATTTGTTTATGGATGTGCCTCTTTACCTTGGTTCAAACAACTCATGAAAGTACTTGTGTAAATTTTTTCAGCGTAATACGGACCCAGAAAAAAATTGCAGAAAATAGGACAAAATTTCACAAGATTCGGTAGAGGATATATAGCCTTGGTTTGCACAAAATTTCTAAAATATTCTCTCAAAATATTTTTTTTCAGAAATTTCACATTAGAATCTGAAGTGAATTTGGGACAAAATACGACAAATTTCAGGTTAACCGGACGAGTATTCACCTAGGAAAAAAATCAAACAGTTTCACACACAAACGAACCTTCATTTCACTCATGGTAGTGATGAATAAAAAATTTATTGCTAATCTTTTGGGCCGAATATGCGGCTTAAATCTCAGTCAAAACTCAATAGACACAGTGACGAATGTCTGGTAAAAATTTCAGACACAAATACCCAAGGAGTAAGGCGTAGTAAGCCCTAAACCAAGAGCGAACAAAACTGGTTTTCCGAAAACAAAACATCCTGACTTTTCTACGCCCTATCTTCTTTTTGTGATTTTTTTATGGACGTGCCTCCTTACCTGGGTGCAAACAACATATAAAAGTATTTGTGTGAATTTTTTCAACGCAATACGGACCCAACAAAAAATTGCAGAAAGTTGGGCGAAATTTCAGAAGTTTCGGTAGAGGATAACTTTGGTTTGCACAAAATTTCTGAAAAATTCTCACGAAATAATTTTTTCCTGAAATTCCATGTTAGAACCACAACTGAATTTGGGACAAAATGCAACAAATTTCAAGTCAAACAGGCGAATATTCACCTACGGAAAAAATCAAACAATTTCACACAGAAACGACCTTCCTTTCTACCATGACAGTGATGAATAAAAAATTTATTGCAAATCTTGTGGGAAAAATCTGGGAATGAAATCTTAGCCAAAACAAGTTTCGGTAGAGGATAGCCTTGGTTTGCACAAAATTCTCTCGAAATAGTTTTTTTCCAGAAACTCCTGGTAAGAATCTCGACTGAATTTGGGACAAAACACGACAGATTTCAGGTCAAACGAACGAGTATTCACCTTGGAAAAAAAGCAAATAGTTTCACCTGGGTTTATTATGTGTCTTCTTACCTGGGTGCAAACATCATATGAAAGTATTTGTGTGAATTTTTTCAGCACAATACGAATCCAGAATTTTTTTTGCAGAAAGTAGGTCAAAATTTCACAAGTTTCGGTAGAGAATAGCTTTGGTTTGCACAAAATTTCTGAAAAATTCTCCCGAAATAGTTTTTTTCCAGAAATTCTTGGTAAGAATCTCGACTGAATTTGGGAGACAACACAGCAAATTTCAGATCAAACGGACATGTTTTCACCTACGAAAAATATCAAACAATTTCACACACAAACGAACCTTCCTTTCAGCCCTGACAGCGATGAATAAAATATTTATTGCGAATCTTGTGGGATAAATCTGGGTCTCAATTCTCAGCCAAAAATCAATACACACAGTGATGAATGTGTGGTAAAAATTTCAGACCAAAATACCCAAGGAGCAAGGCGTAATAAGTCTCAAATTGAGAGTGAACAAAACTAGTTTTCCAAAGACACAACGTCCTGACTTTTCTATCCTTATCTTCTTTTTGTGATATGTTTATTGACGTGTCACCTTACCTGGGTGCAAAAAACATATGAATGTACTTGTGTGAATTTTTGCAGCGTAATACGAACCCCGGAAAAAATTTGCAGAAAGTAGGGCGAAATTTCACAAGTTTCGGTAGAGGATAGCCTTGGTTTGCACAAAATTTCTGAAAAATTCTCCCGAAATAGTTTTTTTCCAGAAATTCTTAGTAAGAATCTAGACTGAATTTCGCACAAAACACAACAAATTTCAGGTCAAACGGACGAGTACTTACCTAGGAAAAATATCAAAATGTTCTAGCCCTAGCACTGATGAATACAAAATTTATTGCAAATGTTGTGGGATAAATTTGGGCCTCAAATCTCAGAAAAAAAATCAATAGACACAGTGACGAATGTGTGGTAAAAATTTCTGAGCAAAATACCCAAGTTGCAAGGTGTAGTAAGTCCCAAACCGACAGTGAACAAAACTGGTTTTCCAAAAACACAACGTCCTGACTACTCTACCCCTATCTAGTTTTTGTGATATGTTTATCGACGTGTCTCCTTACCTGGGTGCAAACAACATATGAATGTACTTGTGTGAATAGGAACCCAGAAAAAAATTCCAGAAAGTAGGTCGAAATTTCAGAAGTTTCGGTAGAGGATAGCCTTGGTTTGGACAAAATTTCTGAAAAATTCTCCCGAAATAGTTTTTTCCAGAAATTCCTTGTAAGAATCTCAGCTGAATTTGGGACAAAACACGACAAATTTCAGGTCAAACGGACGAGTTTTCACCTACAAAAAAAATCAAACAGTTTCACACACAAACGAACCTTCCTTTCTGCTCTGGTAGTGATGAATACAAAATTTATTGCGAATCTTGTGTATATATCTGGGGCTCAAATCTAAGCCAAAACTCAAAAGGCACAGTAACGAATGTCTGGTAAAAATTTCAGACCAAAATACCCAAGGAGCAAGGCGTAATAAGTTCCAAACCGAGAGTGAACAAAACTGGTTTTCCAGAAACACCACGTCCTGACTTTTCTACCCCTATCTTCTTTTTATGATATGTTTATTGACGTGTCTTCTTACCTGGGTGCAAACAACATATGAAAGTACTTGTGTGAATTTTTTCAGCGCAATACGAATCCAGAAAAAAAAATGGCGGAAAGTAGGGCGAAATTTCACAAGTTTCGGTAGAGGATAGCCTTGGTTTGCACAAAATTTCTGAAAAATACTCCCAAAATAGATTTTTCCAGAAATTCCTGGTAAGAATCTCAACTGAATTTGGGCCCCAACATGACAAATTTTCGGTTAAACGGACAAGTTTTCACCTACGAAAAAAATCAAACAGTTTCACACACAAACAAACCTTCTTTTCAACCGTGACAGTGATGAATAGAAAATTTATTGCGAATCTTGTGGGATAAATCTGAGGCTCAATTCTCAGCCAAAAATTAATAGACACAGTGACAAATCTCTGGTAAAAATTTCAGACCAAAATACCCAAGGAGCAAGGCGTAGTAAGTCCCAAACCGAGAGTGAACAAAACTGGTTTTCCAAAAACACAACGTCCTAGCTTTTCTACCCCTATCTTCTTTTTGTGATTTGTTTATCGACGTGTCTGCTTACTTGGGTGCAAACAACATATGAAAGTACTTGTGTGAATTTTTTCAGCGCAATACGAACCCAAAAAAAGTTTGTAGAAAGTAGGATGAAATTGCACAGGTTTCGGTAGAGGATGGCCTTGGTTTGCACAACATTTCTGAAGAATTATCCCAAAATAGATTTTTCCTGATATTTATGGTAAGAATCTCGACTGAATTTGGGACGAAACATAACAAATTTCAGGTCAAACGGACAAATATTCTCCTAGGAAAAAAATCAAACAGTTTCACACACAATTGAACCTGGGACGAATCTTGGCATTGATGAATAATAAATTTATTGCGAATCTTCTGGGACGAATCTGGGGCTCAAATTTCAGACAAAACTCAATAGACACAGTTTCGAAATTGTGGTAAAAATTTTAGATTAAAATACCCAAGGAGGAAGGCATAGTAAGTCCCAAACCGAGAATGAACAAAACTGGTTTTTCGAAAACAAAACATCCTGGCTTTTCCACCCCCTATTTTCTTTTTTATGGACGTGTCACCTTACCTTGGTACAAAAAACATATGAAAGTACTTGTGTGAATTTTTTCAGTGCAATATGGACCCAGAAAAAAATTGTGGAAAGTAGGGCAGAATTTTAGAAGTTTCTGTAAAGGATAACCTTGGTTTGCACAAAATTTTTGAAAAATTCTCCCAAAATATTTTTTTCCCAAAATTACACGTAAGAATCTCAATTGAATTTGGGATAAAATGTGATAAATTTCAGGTCAAACGAACGAGTATTCACCTACGAAAAAAATCAAACAGTTTCACACACAAACGAACCTTACTTTCAGCCATGATAACGATGAATAAAAAATTTATTGCGAATCTTGTGGGACAAATTTGGGGCTCAAATCTCAGCCAAAACTCAATAGACACAGTGGCGAATATCTGGTAAAAATTTCATACCAAAATACTCAAGGAGCAAAACGTAGCGAAATTGGTTTTCTAATTACACAACGTCGTGGCTTTTCTACCACTATCTTCTTTTTGTGATATGTTTATCGACGTGTCTCCTTAGCTGGATGCAAACAATATATGAAAGTACTTGTGTGAGTTTTTTCAGTGCAATACAGAGCCAGAAAAAAATTTCAGAAAGTTGGACGGAATTTCACAATTTCGGTAAAGGATAGCCTTGGTTTGCACAAAATTTCTGAAAAAATTCTCCCGAAATAGTTTTTTCCTGAAGTTTCATGTAAGAATCTCAACTGAATTTGGGACAAAACGCGACAAATTGCAAGTCAAACGAACGAGTATTCACCTAGGAAAAGAATCAAACAGTTTCACACACAAACGAACCTTCCTCTCAACTTTGGTAGTGATGAATAAAAAATTTATTGCGAGTTTTGTGAGACAAATCTTGGGCTCAAATCTTAGCCAAAACTCAATAGACACAGTGTCGAATTTCTAGTAAAAATTTCAGACAAAAATATCCAAGGTGTAATCCATTGTAAGTCCTAGACTGAGAGTGAACAAAACTAGATTTCCGAAAAGAAAACGTCATTGCTTTTTTACCCCCTATCTTCTTTTTGTGATTTGTTTATGGGTATGCCTCCTTACCTAGGTGCAAACAACATATCAATGTACTTGTGTGAATTTTTTTAGCGCAATACGGATCCAAATTTTTTTTGCAGAAAGTACGACGAAATTTCACTAATTTCGGTAGTGGATAGCCTTGGTTTGCACAGAATTTCTGAAAAATTCTCCCAAAATAGTTTTTTCCTAAAATTCCACATAACAATCTCGACTGAATTTGGGAAAAACGCAACAAATTTGAGGTCAAACGGACAAATATTCACCTAGGGAAAAATTCAAACAGTTTAACGGACAAATGAACCTTCATGTCACCCTAGTAGTGATGAAGAAAAAATTTATTGTAAATCTTGTGGGACGAATCTGGGGCTCAAATGTTAGCAAAAAATCAATAGACACAGTGACGAATGTCTGGTGAAAATTTCATACCAAAATACCGAAGGAGTAAGGCGTAGAAAGTCCCAGACCGAGAGTGATTAAAATCGGTTTTCCGAAAACAGAAAGTCTTGGCTTTTCTACCACCTATCTTCTTTTTCTGATTTGTTTATGGACGTGCCTCCTTACTTGGGTGCAAACAACTTATGAAAGTACTTGTGCGGATTTTTTTAGCGCAATACGGACCCAAAAAAAAAATGCAAAAAGTAGGACGAAATTTCACAAGTTTCGGTAGAGGATAGCCTTGGTTTGCACAAAATTTTTGAAAAATTCTCCCGAAATAGTTTTTTCCAGAAATTCCTGGTAAGAATCTCGACTGAATTTGGAACAAAACATGACAAATTTCAGGTCAAACGGACTTATTCACCTAGGAAAAAAATTAAGCAGTTTCACACATAAACCTTCCTTTCATTCCTGACAGTGATGAATAAAAAAATTATTACGAATCTTGTGGGACAAGAAGTTCTCCGTCGTTATCACTCATGCTAGGGCACCGATGGTAACTCTTCATGAACAAGATGCATTCTGAGATGGCCTCGCCATCCACCACCATCAATGGTTACAAAGACTCTAGCCGCCAACACGAATTATGCATCTAGAAATACATTATCGATTACACAATTCAAAATGTATTTTCAATAAGGAAAAAATGATTATTTCACCAATCCTATCAGGCTGCAGGTTGAAATCATGGGTGTAGGGAAAAATGATCCTTCAATCATACTAAGAATGTAGAATATTTATCCTAAGGGATCTACTAGATCCCCTCGTAAAAGCTTCATTATTCCTCGGTGGGAAGGGAAAACTAAGAAAAGACACATGACTCTAGACGAATTACTCTATGAAGATCAACATTTACTTATAGATTTTACTTCCTGCACCTTTATAATTACTAATTGCACCCACATAATTTTTTAAATGACCATTTTATCATTGTTAATGGTGATTTCTGGGTTACCTATTATAAATATCTTTTGATTCCATAATTTTTGAAACAGGTTTCTGGAATAAATTTTCCCTAACAGAACCATATAGTCATTGTTGAAATAAAAATAAAAATTATGGAGCTACATTGATTCTCCTTTTTACAATAACATAGGAGGAAGGAAATCTGATAGTGGATTGATTGTTGATGTCTTAAATCATTGTCATGTGTCATGTTTCATTGTTATTCTATCACATCGTGAGCGACATTTTCGTGAATCTAACGAAAAAAAAGAACATATTGACTTATATTAAATAAAATTGAAATAAAATTGGAATCAAATTAATAATTTTAAAAATTGAAAGATTACACTGAAAAAAGAAGTTCTAAGTATGAAAAAAAAAACTATTTATCCTTTTCTTTTCTCGTCGTCTAATAGAGGTTCGAAAGAAACTGATTTTTCAAATTTCAAAACACTACTGATTGGTGTAAGCTCAATCATGTGGGTTGAAGAAAAAAAAGGATTTCATTGACATAACATTATATTTTGTATTGGATTTAACTGTAAGGTAAGGAGGATTTACAACTTGTTGCCATCTCAAACTAGTTATATATAATGGAATCGAGCAAATTAATTAAATGCATTTCTTTTGAGTTTTAAAATCACTTTTAACAGTATTAAGGCCATGAAGTATGAATCAAAGAACAAGTGAAGACAATTCTTCATATTGTTAACACGTAAAAGTCCACTTTTCACAAAATAATATGTAGTTAAGATTAATGGAGAAGACACACAGAACATGAAGAAATTTTGGATTTAGGTGATAATTGCTTAGTAATTATCAGGGATAATTAACTGAAGGGAGCCCTTAGAAGTTTACAATTAATGATTTTGAAGAAAAGAAAGTTGAATCTTTTTAAATGCACTTGCATGATGGAACCTTTGTAATTGATAACTTATTAAATTCAATGTAAAATTAAGTCCATAATCTTGACAGAAAATGAGGTGTACATTCATTACAATACATTAAATGGAAAATATTCATTCATATGTTTACACACAAACTAATGTCTGAAAGAAATTCAAGTATTTTTCAGACTGTGGAAAGAATATTTGAGCTTCATCACTCTCAACATCTTTGTTGTGTCCTGGTCATCAGCAATCATGAAAAACAAATAAGATTAGTCAATTATGCTGCTAATGTTTGCTGATCAGAAAGAGTGAAATATTCTCAGTAAACAAGATTGCAGTATAAGTAAGACCAGTATTTGAAATTCGCCAAATGACTAATATATTTGCCAAGGACTTTTATGTATGTGAGTGGACAAAATTAAAGAATGCAAAGCAGAATGTTGACAGTAATTCGTATATGAGAGTTTCTTCCAGAGAATTAATACAGTGTTTTGGAATTCAAGAAACATTTCAAGACAGAAACTATTTGTTGTGTTATTAACAGAAAAACAGATTTGTGGAATGGTATCAAAAGAACATTAAACATGAATAGTTGAGAAGAAAACCAACCCACATCATAGGAAGCTGTGGAATGAGAAATACTAAGTTCATAATGCTTACAATTATCTTATCCAGAAAATTGAATCCAGTTGACTCTAAAATAAGGCGTATGGTGAAAAGCTATAGAAATCATATTTTATAAAAAATAAGGGAGAAGAAAGGTATAATATTGGAAATGAAAATGATATAATGTAAGTATAAAATAAGAAGAAGGAAGAAAGAGAGTGATGAGGAAACAAGTTTACCCAACAAGTACTTTCAGACTTCATACTTTTCCCCCTTCCCTATTTTCTATGTTCCCTAAGTATAAGCATCTTTCCTCAACATCAAAAGTGAATATCGATGATAGAAATTGTTGCACCTAAAATAAAACATTAGAAAGAATATGAGTGATGAAAATAGTCAACTACAAATTCAAATATTGGCACTAAATAAGATTATATTTGAAATGCTTAAAAGATACTGTGGAGGATTAGAACCTGATGAAAATGTAGGCATATGAGAATTGGTGTCTTTGGAATTTCCAATTTGTGCTTCGTCTTAAATGTTTACTGGTACACTATCAAGCCATATAGTTTTAATGTGAGCAATCCTTTCCCAGTCTTCACCTTCTTTTTTCTTGTACCGCTGTTTGAGCAACTGGCAGTCTTCAATTTCCAGAGTTGAAATGGATTCGGGCAGACCTCCTCTGGCAAGCATTGGAGTACAGGACAATTTTGAAGAATCATTGTCTGAAGAGAGGAGAGGTGACAGAGACCCCTGTAGTCCAGTTTCTTAGATTTGGACAATCATTTATGACTAGCTTAACAAGAGAGGGAGCAAACCTTCCCCCGGAAAACACTCCACATCCTCCTTTTCAATACGCAAAAATTCTAAGGAAGGGTTGGTTCCCCACCACCTTCTTTAGTGATGCAACAAGTTCAAAACAATTGAAGAGACGCAATTCTTTTAGATTTGATGGCAAACATGTTTCAGACCACTCTAGTTCTGGACAATCAACTATATACAGAGAATTAAGAGATGGAAGGAGGGAAGACATACGTTTAGGCATTGATTTCAATTTCTCCAATTTTACAAAAGAAAAGAACTCTAGTTGTGGTGCAAGTAATCCTTCATTGGGAAATGATTCAAATTCACAACATTTTTTAATGCTCAGCCTCTTCAAATGATGATGACGGTGCTCCTGTGATATCATTTGTAGGTTATGACATTCCTCTAAACGTAGGTGACAGAGTTTTGGGAATAAGTCTAGAGGGAAGTTTGTGAGAGAGTCACAACATTCACTTATATTCAATTCTACAAGGAAATGGTAGCAATGGTTTATAGGAATATTCACCCTCAAACAAGAATAAATACTCAAGGAATGAAGAGGAGTATGAGATAAGAGGTGCCCTATCATGTCAAACGAAGATGTCTCCATCTTCACACCTTCAATTTCGACTTCCCTGGGAGTTGAAGCCACAAGTTGTTCGCAGTGCTTAATAATTAGATTATTTAAATGAGGAAGGTGCTCTGGCAAGTGTCCTTTCAGTTTGGGACAATCCGACACATTAAGATGTTGTAGACTTGTAAAAGAACCCGTCATGCATTCCCATTCTTCCCATTCATTCATATCAATAAAGCTTAACTTTTCCAAGGATGTAAATGCAGAATAGCTATTCCCATAAAAATCAGCATCTATCCTAACTATCCCATGAAGGCCGGAAATTGTTAACTCCTTGAGAAATGGTAAAAGTCCAAGGGAAGGCAACCATTGGCAATATTTACAGCTACTCTAGGTTAAGGACACCATATTCAGTAGAAATTTATCAGATAACCAACCAGGAAATTGTGTGCCAGAATAGTTAAGGATTGAAAATTGCTCCAAATGTATGGAAGGTTGCAGATACTCTAGTACTTCTCTTTCTTTTATGGAATCCTCATTGTTCAGCTTCAAATCCCATCTTAAATCTAGCTCCACAAGATGTGTTTTATTCTTCAAATTCGCTGCCAATGCATCATAGGGATCCACAATATTTTCAAGACTTGTAATTGACAGCTTTCCGTGAAGATCAAGTTGTCCTAGTTGTTGAATACTGAAAAAACTACTACTTTTTCCAACCTCTAACCCACCCATCCATACTTGGAGATTCTTCAACTTTTCTAAAAGCACTGGAACCTTTGTTAAAGTAGTTCGCACAAGTTCAAGGCGGCGCAAACTGATGAGTTCATGCAAAGTGGAGGGCAGCTCCCGCAATTTGAAACAATTGTTCAACTTCAACACTTGCAAGTTATACAGTGAACATATTGAGTCGGGAAGTCTCTCTATCTGTGTGGCTGAAAGGTCTAATGAACGGAGATGTATGAGATCGGCTATAGTGTTTGGCACCTCTATTATGTTATTAGAAGTCAAAGATAAGAGCCTTAAGAATTTAAAGTTGGAGATCAACTCTTGTATTGACAACCCATAGGTTACAAAATTTATAAATGTCCGTAGCCTTTTAGCATCACATAAACTCCTATACTCATCACATTCAACTGTATTTAGTAAAGTTGAAAAGTGACGAGTTGTTTTTGGTACGCTTCCTGGTCTGTCAACACCCAATCTGTAGCACATTTCACCAGAAACATACTTTGCTAAATCATTCAAAAGGTCATGCATCACAAAATATGTTTTTTTGTACCTAATTGACTTTTGAAAGAATGACCTTGATAATAGATCATTGAAGTATTGTTCTCCTACTTCTTCTGGAGACTTACTCTGTTGAGAGTATTGTAGAAAATTTTCAGCCATCCATGATAGAATTAAGATCTCCTTGTCAAACTTATGGTCTTTGGGGAATAACGCACAATAAGCGAAACATCTTTTGAGATGAGAAGGAAGATGGTAATAGCTCAATAACAAAGCAGGGATGATTTTACTATCTTCTATTGGTAAGTCCCATATGTTGCTTCTCAGTACACCTTCCCACTTTGAAACAAATGACTTTGACTGTAAAAGACCTCCTACCGTTTCAAGGGCCAGAGGTAGTCCTTGGCACTTTTCAACTATCTTCAGGCCAATCTCCTTCAACTCAGAAATAGACTTAGAGTTATCACCTTGAAAAGCATGTTTAGCAAAAACTTGCCAGCTGTGATCTTCTTGTAATTGCTTTAGTTGGTGAATTTTGTTTGACCCCATGGTAGAAGCAACTCTATTAATGCGTGTTGTGATAAGAATTTTACTTCCCTTAGCACCATATCTAAGAGGAGTTTGGAATGATTTCCATTGGTCTCGGTGTTCGTTCCAGACATCATCCAGAACAAGGAAAAACTTCCTTCCTATCAACTTTTCTTTCAATCGTCCCTGAACCATTTCTATATTTCTGCTATCATCAGTTGACTTATGGATTGCCTCAAGAATTGCTCTGGTTAGCTTGAAAACATCGAATTCATCAGAAATGCAGACCCAAGCTTTGATAGCAAAATTAGCCTCTATCGTTGAGTCGTTGTATACATGTTGAGCAAGTGTGGTCTTACCCATTCCGCCCATACCCACAATAGCAAGTATTGATAGTTGGCTGCAGTTCTCATTGTCTGATGTTAGCCAATTAAGGATCATTTCTTTATCCTCATCTCTGCCATAAATAACCTCTTCAGCCACCAACGATGAAGATTCATTTCTTTTCTCTAAAACTTTATTACCCAATTCCGATCCCACACCACCAACATTTTTTAGACCTAGATCATCCTTTTGGTTTAAAAGAGATTCAAGGTCATCTAGGTGTTCTTTCAGCTTGGATTCAAGACTGCATACCTGGCTAGAACTGCTTTGGTATTGAATTTGTGACTGAGTTTTGGAGAATTCATAGTCTATTTCATCCAGCAGATCCTCTGTGTCCAGCAAGACGTCTCTGACATCATCAAGCCACGCTTTAACATATGGATTTCTGAATTGCTTTAGTTCTGCATCATCAACCACAGCATTGATGGACACCAACTTCCTCCTCAAATTTTTCAGCAACTTCTCATCCAGCTTTCTCCCACGAAAGTAGTCCAGGATTTGATGAGAATCGAGCTTTTGAAAAAGGAGCTGGAGAACAGCACCAAAAAGAGCACCACCAAGTGTTTCAAGGAGTGGCATGGTTGGAAGGGAAAGTGGGGAAATGAAAGAGAAGAAAGGGTTGTGAAAATTGGAAGTGCAG
>Ga0123342_1002654_pt1 | contig 29497 bp, 21 predicted proteins | sample Turbeawhitnodule_FD_89960 | JGI IMG/M metagenome (GOLD analysis project Ga0123342, IMG submission 89960) | Root nodule microbial communities of legume samples collected from Mexico - Turtle bean Mexico white nodule | ecosystem: Host-associated > Plants > Roots > Nodule | place: Mexico: Nepantla... | reverse complement strand
TTAACCAAAAAAAAATGGTTGGTTTTTTTAGAGAACAACTTCCCCAAAAAAAAAAATATAAACCAAAAAAAAAAAATTTTTAAAAAAAAAAAAAAAAAAAACAGAACTTGAGTATTTTTCAAGAACCTAGCTCTTGATGTCAATTGTAAGAATTGATAACTTAAACAAGAGGGGGTGAATTGTTTATCAAAGATTGATTAAGAATAAACCTTTATCAAACAATCTCAGATAAGCAATTAAAGAAAGCAAACAAACAATGATAAAGAAACAAATATCAAAATTCTAGTCGGTTAAAAATATGTTTTAACCGATTGTTTATATCAGCAGCAAAAGCAGCATTAAAACAAACAGTTATAAGGAGTGAGAGAGAGAGAGAGAGATTTACACAACCAATTTTATATTGGTTCACCTAACCTTGAGCTACATCCAGTTCCCAGAACAATCATTGGGTTCCACTAGTAATCACTTATAGATTACAACAACACAACCACAAATAGGTGACCTTGAAAACCACAAGATCCACTCACCCTATTTGCAACCAAACACCTCAAGTCCGAACACCCTCTGACCTTCCAGGATTTCACACACACTTACAAGTTTATGAAAGTACAATTACAAGAATCATGAAAGGAATAGAAAACACCTGAGATTACAGAAACCAGGAAGTCCTATGATCAGATCTTCTACTACTGCAAAACTAAACAACAATCTTGCAAACTTTGAAAAACTTCTTTCAAAACTAATCTCAATGTCACTTTGTTTGATTTCAAACTGCGTAAAAACTTGTGTATTTTGTTTTGAAAGAAAGGCTATATTTATAGCATTCAAAAACTAGCCGTTCTAGGTAGCATTTATGAGCCAAAGCAGTTTTGATCACACCCAAAACAAATTAATAGGTTTTCAAAAAATTGTTAGTAAATGTCACAATCAACCGGTTGATAAGTCATTTTAACCGACTGAATTGGTTAGGCAGTTACATAACCAAGTCAAAAAATAGTTTTAAATCTTTTAAACAAGCCAGGTGACAAACAACCGATTATTTCGATAATTCAATCGGTTGTTTTTCTCTTTGCTTAGAGAAACACTTTTCTTTTTAAAACAGATTGGGTAAGCTTTGTGCAAGGGTCAAGAACTGATCTTTGGATAGCTTCTAAACACTCTAATCTAAACCCAAACCAAAAAGCAGCACAACTTCCAGCTTCATCATGGATTTGAAACATAAAAGCTCTCATGCTCTACACTTGTAACCATAATGCTTGGAGCGTATAACAGAACATTTATACTCCTATTAGCAGTTGAAAACATTTATTGTAAATGCCAAATCAGTTTCAAATCATTTAAAGCAGATTTAACAAACTTAACAAAATTTTGTTAAGACAATGAAAAAAAGAGTCGGTTTTTTTGTCGAAACAACCGATTGAATTGGTTTGACAACAAAGTCAACCAAATTCAAATATGCCAAAACTAGTTTCTGAAACCTTAAGTATGAAACAACCGATTGAAACGATAAAACAACTGATTGTTTTTCTGCTTCTTTATAAAACACTATTTTCAAAAAGATTTGAAATAAATCAACTTTTGTATTCAAACTAAGAGTAAATTAACAAATTCAAACTACCCTAGAACACACCCAACTAATCTACAAAAAACCTTCAAGCAATCCATGGAGATTTAGAGTCATTAAAGCTCTTCGTCAACACTTCGATCATAACTAAGTGTAAATTAAAAACTTAAAAACTACCTAACTACACACACAACAGTAGATTCTTCAAGTCTTCAAGCTGGACTTGGAAATCATCAAAGCATCTTGTTCAACAATCTCCACATATTTGATGAAGACAAATCCTTGGTTGTTTGTGTGTTAGTATGCTTTTTCAACTGATTTAAAACACAAAAACAAAACAAAAACTTTTAAAAGACATTTCAAATCATACGAACTTTGGATCATAACTAAGTGCAAACTAACAACTCAAAAACTACCTAACTACACACACAACAGTCGATTCTTCAAGTCTTTAAACTGGATTTGGAAATCATCAAAGCATCTTGTTCAACAATCTCCACCTATTTGATGAAGATAAATCCTTGGTTGTTTGTGTTGTAGTAGATTTTGAATTTAGGAGATCATGCAAAATAAAAAGATATACCATGTTGAAACAACTTCATTTTTTTCATCTAGATGTTGAAACCTTTCTACACAAAACTCCTAGTGATCCTTTTGATCACTTGTCATTGTGTCCATGCGGTTGATCATCAGCCTTTCAAACTAGGACATTGGAATCCCATAATCAGCATGTGGATCAAAGCTAACAAGTGCACGCATTGAGTAGCCTTCTGCAGCACCTGCACTTGGTCCAATTTCATCATCAAAACTTGTATTTTTGCTTGATCTAGCAAAAGGACCAACAAAAACTTCCTCTTTGCTAACCCACATGTTGTCAAGTTTTATAAAACCCATTTTGTTAAGTGAACTATTGTTAATTTCATGAGATCGATTTACTACCTCTGTTAGTTCTTTATCCATATCAACTTCAAAATATTGAAGAAATTTAGAGACAAGTATAACATGAGGTAAGCGATCGTCACTTAACCTCACAGATTTTTGCATGAGCTCCTTGAAAACATGGATCCAATTGACCTTGATGTTCTTCATGATGTAATAGACTAGAACAAAATCTTTTTCAGTAAGGACAACATGATTGCTCCCCTTTGAAGTGAGCATCCATGTGATGATGAAGGCAATCACTCTTTCACCCAACTTGAAAGCACCAACATGAAAACCTTTGACTTTCATTAGGAGATTTTTGAGGTAACTCACATAGTATTGCATTTTGTTGAAATCCTCCACAACACTTGTGTTTCCTTTACCAACAAGTGCACCAAAAAATTTTAGTCCAGTGATAGCATTCCACATTACAAGTGTGATTTCCATGTCAACTCATTTGACATGAGAATATATGTTTTCACCAACAATGATCAGATTTATGTATAATACTTTAACTAGATCAGGAAAAGTATTTCCATTCATCTATACAAAGCGCTGCAACTTCTGATTCTTCAAGGCTTTTCTTACTACCTTGAGGTTTTGCTCTTTCAACCAGTTGAAAGACAACAACTTTGGAGTGTAAAAGACTTTTATGTTCATCTCATGCAGAAAGCTTTCAATTTTCTCATTATCACCAGAAAACCAAGTTTCTAGATGACCAGCCTTGGTAGTCCCCTTGGTAGCACGATATTTCTTTCTCCTTGGTGAGTGGAATGAAAAGACCATGATGCAGATATTTTTTGTAAAAGTGCATAAAAGAATCAAAGTATTTTTTGTGAAGGTGCAGAGAAAAAAGACAGATTATTGTGTTTGATGTTGTGAATGCACACTTAATATAAGCATAAAAAATGACAGTACTAAAGTTGGTTTAGTGAGTATATTTTACTAAAGAAAATAAACAATTGTTGCAGTTTTTGAAATTGGAATTTGTTAGACCAAAGAAAAACAAATTTGACTCCACATTATGGTGATTGACAATATATAAAAAGCAATTAATTTTTCAAGGAAACAACTGGATATTTTTATGGATAACCGAATCCTAAGGCACACAACAATGCATGTTTGACCGATTGAATTTTTAAGAAAGGAATCTGGCACAAATATGTGTGTAAGCATTTATGACAACTTTATGTATGAGTGCCAGAGATGCAAAACAATGAGTTGTCACGTATTTTTAACCGATTAAAAAAATCACAAAGATGCTATATTTTTAATTTGTTGTATAAACAGAAAAGATGATTCTTTTCTGAAACACATATATCTTTAAATATGAGTAAAATGCAATATGTTTATGTTCGTACCTGTACAGAGATACCTCCAACATATTCGATTGAAGGATTCTTTGAGATGTTCATTTGGTCACATGAGACACTTACATTGTGTTGAATTGTGGAAGCGCAAAATCTTTTTTTATTCAAAATATTTTTCCTTTCACCAGCCACTCTTCAGAAACCAAAGATATTTCTTGGCTGTCAAATATCCCTATAAGGATAGATCACAGGGTAAGATTTTGTTAGAATTATAGGCCTTAAACAAAAGGGGGTGAATTTTTTTTGAAAGATTTTCACAAGTATTAAAGGTAGAGTGAAAGACGATGAATAATCAATCAATTAAAAAATTGTTCAACCAATTAGAAAACTGTTTTTAGTTTGATTGCGGAAAATCAACCAGTTGTTTTTGTGAAACAATCGGTTGTTTATACCAACAGTTTATAAAAACAAAGCTAAAGTAGTCTAATGAGTGTAAGGATGTTTAAAGAGTTTAAAGAGTGTTTAGAAGACCATAACAAGCATGTTAGGCAAGTGTTGGAAACCCTTAAGAAGGGAAAATTGTATGCTGATCCGGAAGTGTGTGTGTGTTTGCAATAGATCACATAGACTTCCTTGGGTTTGTTGTGAGTTCTTAAGGGGTGCATGTGGATGATGAAAAGGTTGCAACAATTAGACATTGGCCCGCACCTACCAATGTTAGTGAGGTACAAAGCTTTCGTGGCCTTGCTAGTTTCTATAGTAGGTTTGTGAAAGACTTTAGTACCATTGTTGCACCTCTCAATGCCATAGTAAAGAAGGATGTGGTGTTTAAATGGGGCCAAGAACAAGAAAAAGCTTTTGAAACTTTGAAAGATAAATTGACTAAGGCACCCATTTTAGCACTCCCTAACTTTACTAAGACATTTGAAATTGAATGTGATGCCTCCAACATAGGCATTGGGGATATCCTCCTTCAAGAGGGTCACCCCATAGCTTGTTTTAGTGAGAAACTCAAGGGGATTCATCTCAATTACTCTACCTATGACAAGGAGCTTTATGCTCTTGTGAGAGCCTTGCAAAATTGGCAACACTACCTTTTTCCAAAGGAATTTGTGATCCATAGTGACCATAAATCCCTTAAGTATTTGAAAGGCCAAAGCAAGCTCAACAAGAGACATGTCAAATGGGTAGAGTTCATTGAGCAATTTCCTTATGTGATCAAACATAAGCAAGGTAAAGCTAATGTGGTTGCAGATGCTCTTTCAAGATGACATACCTTACTAAATGTTTTGGAGACTAAATTTTTAGGATTTGATCACATAAAGGAAATTTATAAGGATGACCTTGATTTCTCTCACATCTATCAAGACTGCTCAAAGGGAGGACACAAAGACTTTTACATACATGATGGTTTTCTCTTTAAAGGGAAAAGACTTTGTGTTCCCCAAGGGTCTTTGAGGCAATCTCTTGTTAAAGAGGCACACGAGGGTGGTCTTGTGGGACATTTTGGGGTAGATAAAACCTTAGACACATTGCATGAGCATTTCTTTTGGCCCCACATGCACAAATCCGTACATAGCTTCTGTGATAAGTGTATAGCATGTAGGGAGGCTAAGTCTAAGGTGTAAAACAATGGTTTATATACCACTCTACCCATCCCGAACATGCCTTGGGTTGACATTTCCATGGATTTTATTCTAGGTCTTCCCAAGACATCAAAGGGTACGAACTCTATCTTTGTGGTGTTGGACCAGTTTTCTGAAATGGCTCACTTCATTCCATGCCACAAAGTAGATGATGCTTGTTTTATTGCAAGTTTCTTCTTCAAGGAAGTTGTTAGATTGCATGGGCTTCCTATAAGTATTGTATTTGACAGAGATTCTAAGTTCTTAAGTCACTTTTGGAGGACATTGTGGGGAAAACTTGGAACTAAACTCTTGTTTTTTACTACTTGCCATCCCCAAACTGATGGTTCAACATAAGTGGTTAATAGGACTTTGGGTCAAATGTTGAGGTGTCTTATTTCTTGGATCCCAAGGGTGTGGGAAAACTTGATACCTCATATTGAGTTTGCCTATAATAAGGTAGTTAATTCTACTATTTCCCACACCCCTTTTGAGGTTGTGTATGGGTTCAATCCCCTCACACCCTTTGACCTCCTTCGTTTTGAAAAAGCTTCCTTTATTAAAGACTTGCACCATAACATCAAGCTTCAAATTGAAAGGAAGGTAGGTAAGTATGTCGAGCATGCCAATAAGGGACGTAAGGCATTGATCTTTGAACCCGGGGATTGGGTTTGGCTTAACTTGAGGAAGGATCGCTTCCCTACTCAAAGGAAGTCCAAAATTCTACCTCGTGGTAATGGCCCTTTTCAGGTCCTCAAGAAGATCAATGGCAATGCATATGAGTTGGATTTACCTAATACATATTTAGGTAGTAATTCTTTCAATATCAATGATCTGACTCCTTTCAACCCGGAGAGGATGATGAGGACCTAGAAGAGAGTGCGCCTACTGACCAAGCCCAGCCCCATAAGAGGATGACTATGAGCATGACTCAAGACACAAGGCTAGGTCAATGACCTAGCCGCACCTTTGTGTGGTCATTCCCATCCTACCCTTCATACTTGTTCTCCAAGACTCCTTCACCTATAAATAGGATGCCTACCTCATTGTATTTGACATATTAATTTTAAATAGAAAAGTTACTCTGCACAAATTGTGTGATAAGTTTGTGAGGTTTGCATCGGTCTTATCTTGAGTAGTGTGAGACTCTCAAGTGGCGGCCCTTCACTCATCTTGGTGGCTACCACACCTTAAGTTGCGTGAACCACTCTCACAACCACTTCATAAGCTACTCTTCTTCCATTCTTTTCAATTCATTTCCATTTCACATATTTCTTTGTTTTGAATTCTTGCTCTTGGTTTTGCTTTTGTTATATGCTTATGGTTCATCATTTGGTTCAGCCATGACCACCATTGATGCTTACCTTATTGCCATTTCCATTCCATATTGCATCCCTTCTATCACTTTATATTGATTTTTCATCTTTGCCTTTGAGAAGTGCACCTTCACACTTAACCATTTGGTTAAGTTCGTGTCCAGTGGGAATCTTCCTTAGGTTTCACCATAAATTGCTAAAATCCCAACTATAAGTAAAGTGTCACCATAAAATGGAATCATCTAAAAATAAACTCACATCATCCCTATAATGAACAGTAATGTGGTATCTCTTATTCCAAAGATTTAAGGTGTTGACTCCATTAAAGATTACAGGCCGATTGTTGTTGCTAATTTCAAATTTAAGATTATTTCCAAGATATTGGCGGATAGGCTTGCACTTGTGGCTACTATAATCATTTCTCCTAATCAATATGGGTTTGTGTAGGGTAGACAGATTCAAGATTGCATTGGTATTGCTTCTGAAGCTGTTAACATGCTTTCTAAAAAGGTTAGAGGAGATAATGTGGCTTACAAAGTTGATAATCATAAAGTCTTTGACACTCTAAGTTGGAAGTTCTTATTATTAGTTTTGACACGCTTTGGTTTTCACCCCTTGTTTATCGGTTGGATTCGTACAATTTTCTGTTCAGCTATGTTTCTATCATAATAAATGGCAGTTTGGTGGGTTTTTTTCCTTGTAGTATAGGTGTCATACAAGGTGATCCTTTGTCTTCTTTACTTTTTTTTGTCTTGCAGAGGAAGTTCTTAGTAGAGGTATCTTTAATCTTGTGAATGATAAGAAAATTCTACATATGGTTAGTCCGCAAGGTTATCTCACTCCTTCTCAAATTTTGTATGTTGATGATATATTTATTTTTTGTAGGGGGATAATAAGTCTCTTAAAAATTTGAGTATTTTTTTTTAAAACTTATGGTAATTTTTCTGGTAAATATGTTAATAATTTTGTACTAGACAGAGCGCACATGGCTTAGTTCTCGGTGGTCGAAGCTCGGTGCTTGGTGTAGGTAGGTCAGCTCGGTTGTTGGGCCAATAAAGTGAGTCATGTGTTGGGCTCAGTTTGTTAGTAAACCTATTGAGGCATAATTAAAATAATCTCTTTGTACACTGATATAAGGTTATTGGTAAAGGGTATTTACCAACCTAGGGGTACGTATAGTACACGTGATGGTAAGTCACATAATTTTTTTAACCTACATGCCTAAGTGTGTGTGTTTTACAACACACAGTGGTTAAGTTGCACAATGAAAGATAACGTTGCACCATGAGTAAGTGTGCCCTTATAAGCAGAATATTTTCCTATTGTTAGCACCTGAAGTGGTGCCCCATTAGCATGTGGTTTTTCTGTTATTTTTATATGCCATCATGGACCATGAGCTTCTCCTTCTCTTTGTTGGGCAGTAGAGTCTCTTCGAGATAGGAGGAGGCATCCAGGTTGGGGTCCCATAAGTATGGGCCTCTTCGAGCTCTCTGCTTTGCACTCCTGGGCATCTGCCACGTCCAGAGGGGTAGTCTGGCATCCAGATGGAGCAGCATGATGAGAAGGAACCCGCCCAACTGAGCATGGGTGCTCGATGGGGGTTGCCAAGATCTTCCTTTTCCTCGTGAAGAACAACCCTGAGACTGTTTCTTCTTCCACGGTAGGAGCTGCGGCAGTGAGGAGAGCTTTTATTTTTTATTTCTTAGGCGCATTGGAAACCTCCTTCATCCTTTTGGCCATCTCTGCTAGCTCCTTCTTGTTAAATTGTGATAACATGTTCTCTGTAAAGAAAATAAAGCGAATGATTAGCACAGGTATGAAAGCTTGTCTCTTAGGGGCAGGGAATGGGAAGTACCAGTATAAATTTTTAAGACTTTGGGCGAGAATTCTTCGCTTATGAGGCGAGCACTATCGAAGACCACCTTCAAGTTGGAGAGGAACTTGCAGATTTCCTGGTCTGGGGTGGCATATCTTCCAGGCGCAGAGCACCTTGGAAGCGTGGTTTCTCAGTCCAGTACACGGGAAACCCATCCAAAAGGGTTGGATTCCACTTGTTGCTACGGAGTTTCAAGAATTTTCCTTTAAAGTTTTTGTACAAGGATTGGAAGAGGGAAAGCAAGGCTCTTCTAGATACACAATTGAAAGAGACCCACAGTTGGTGGCCTAGGCGTTTGGCCTAAAGAAAGTATAAAAAGACTTCCATAGTTGGCGGAAAGCCAAATTGGGAGTAAAGGAAGGAGAAGGCACGAATGAATGCCTGACTATTTGGGTGTAGTTGGGTAGGTGCCACGTTTAACTCGGTTAAAAGTTCTTTTTCAAAAATGGTCAAGGGAAGCCACAAAGGACATTTCTAAAAACAGTGGCATAGTAGAAGCAAAATGAACCATTTGGGTTTGAGTATTCATCGCAGCAAACTGGCTCATCCTCCCCCCAATGAACTACTCTTACCCTATCGTTATCCTTACTGAATCGACATTTCTTTTTCCTAAGGGCTACAATACTCCAAGATGAGGTGTAATAAGAGGTTTCTCTTAGAAGATTTTGAGGTGCCCAGGGGTACAGGGTTTTGTAATCCATTTGTGGAAGTAAATCTAAAACACAAGCATAAGCAGGATATAAGAACAAGTCTAGTCCAGGCAGAGCAAGCAAGTTGCAGGCAAAATGAGTGTGTCTGTGTTATACAAATACGAGCAACAAATAATCAATCATCATCAATAGAGAAGATGAACAAAAATGGAATCCCAACTCAGGCAGTACAATTACAAATGCTTATATGGATGATCAGGAAGGATAATGGATGAGATAAATGCACAATGATAGGAATGTGTAAAGGAAAATACCTGTTATGGTCGAAAAGAAGAAGCTTTGGAGGTGAGAAGTCTGAGAGTGCGAGAAGTTTGATAAGCATGTAGAAGAGAAAGGGTTTGAATTCACGTTTAAATGAAACAGAGAGGGTGAAACGAGGTTTTGAGTAGCGTATATGCGAAGATGGGATTTGAAACGGTAGGGCCGTTGATTTTATGCCACGTGTATGCTCGAGATTGAGCGTTGCAAAACGTCAGCTACCACAACACTTGGGAGCCTCTTCGTTTAGCCAAGCTCAACTCGAGACTGGGGGCTTGTGTACTGGATAAAGTGCTCGGTGCTCAGTAATTGGAGCTCGATGCATGGGTGTGAGTAGGTCAGCTCAGTTGCTGGGCCTGCGAAACGGGTCATAAGTTTGGCCCAGTTACCTCAGAGAAACCACTAGAGAATAATTAAAGTAATATTTTGTGAGGTAGTTTAGGGTTATTAATGAATTATATTTTTAACCTAAAGTGGTGTTGTTACATGTGACAACTAGGCCACATAAACATGTTTTACCCAAGTGTGCATTTTAGGGCACGAGATAGAACAAGTTGCATGCATTGTGAATAAATAACGTTGAATCATAAGTAAGGGTGCCCACGTGAACATAATGTTTTCCTGCAGTCAATGCCTAGAGATAAGTGGTGCCCCGTAGCAGGTAGTTTTTCTGTTGTTATTTTATGCTTTAAGTTGAAATAAGATTCTCATGAGAGAAAGTTGTTACAAGAGTAGGTATAAAAGGGGCAGAAGGCCTCAGGTAAATGGACGTAGTTTTTGAGTGTTGAACTAGAGTTACATACTACTATTGTTTTATGCTCTTACTGACTTGATCGTCGGAGTGTAATCAACCGGTAAAGTCCTCTTTGTTTAAGTAGAGCCACTTTCCAGTGCAATTAAGGAAACGAAGGCAGATTTTCAGAGGAGACAGGTTAGAAGCGGAGCTCCACCTAAGTCAACCGACAAGAACAAATATTAAAATATTAAAGTAATGTAATTTGAAAAATATATATAATTTTGTAAGAATAATGTTGAAAATTATGTCTTAATTATTTTTAAAATAAATTAAAATCTAAAATTGTTCAATTAAAAAATAAAAAATTACTAAATAATATATCATTTTATATGATGATATAAATAAATGGTCGAGAATATAAAATGATACCGTTGAGTTTTGGTTGTTTTGATAACAAAATTAGTGAAAAAAATGAGAAGAAAGAGTGCAGGGAGACGTAGGGTTGCGGCATGTGCAACTGTGACTGTTCCTTCCCTCTTTGCCATTCCTCTCCTTTCGGCATATCCCTCTCCTTTCACTCCTTTCTTTGATAGTCTCTTCTTTCACGTTTCGTTAACGGTTTCAATTTCTCTGATCTTAATCAGGATGAACATAACGCAATTGCGTTTGATAGTGAGAGTGACAATGACGATTGCGTTCATCACCATCCCGAACCTGTATCCGAGCTTGTGGATTGGTTGGACAAGATCATCTGCGTATGCTGCGACGATAAAGGCGAAGAGGGAATTTTGGTTTGCAGCGAAAGCCGATGCCCCGTCACCGTACATTCCAACTGCATCGGTTCCGAACCTAAATTCGATGATTCGGGTAACTTCTACTGCCCCTACTGCTGGTACAAGCGCGTCGTAGACACGTGTCAACAACTGAGAGAGAAATCCCTAGTCGCAAAGAAAGCTTTGTCACACTTTTTGGACAGTGGCGCGCGTCCAGATTCTTCTGTTGCACGTACGGGCCTGGTTCAGGATAGGGAAGAATGTGTGGAGGAAACACAATATGAAGAAAATAATAATAAAGATGAAGAAAAGGTGTTGTTGTCTGTGACGGTTAGTTCTGTGAGCGAGACCAATGACGAAGAACCCAATGTCATTTCAGGAAAGAAAAGGAAGGACAAGAGGAAGGATCCTTCTGCAAGGAGGAAGTGTTTCTTACAACAAGAAGAGAATGAACATTATAACACCAGAAGGAAAATTGCTGGTAATGTAGGAGAGGAGGAAGTTACAAGCTTCCAAAATTTGAGGCGACCACAGAGGTTTCCCGTGAAAGGGTGAGTCACTTTTCAAAACTGAATAATCTGTTGATTTGCCGTGGTTTTTAAAATTGCGGCCAATTGCTGAAATGATGCTGCTGTGGAAGTCTTCAAAGCTACAGTATATGTTGCAGCTGCAATTGCGGATTGAAACTATGGTACTGTTCAAAGGTTTAAATTGCAGTAGTGGTTGTGTTGTAGTTGCAGCTTTTGTCAGGTGATGCGAGGCTGCTGGGGCCAATGTACTCCTGAATTGCAGCATTTGATTAATTGAATGGATGTTTTATTGATTCATTGAAATTTACTTTTTCCACTGAGATGGAGACATGCTGTCTCAAAGCAAAGTAAAAGGGTCGATTCAAATATTTAATCTATTGTTTCTCAATTGCAGAATGAAGCGGACTTCACTGACTGCAAAGCGCAAGAGATTACTTTGGACTGCTGAAGAAGAAAAAGTTCTAAAGGTATAAGTTTCATAAAAGGCATATTTTCCTAGAACGAATTTAATTATGTGTTATATATTAAGCTATGACAATGTCAAATGGGTTAAAACTTCAAGCCAATGCTTTGATTTCAATATATAACCTTAGTCAGAAAACATATAACATGTCTCCATTTAAGTAGATGAGTCTGAGTTTGTGAGAAACAGACGTATTTGCATCCCATGGTCAAGCCAAGAGCATACACATAATCTGTGTTAGGTTGGGCTGAAAAAAGAACCTTAATTAGCATATCTTTCTAACAACCTTTGAGAATGCTTTTACAAAGGTTGTTCATCAATATTATTGTTAGGATATAAGAAGTTAATATAGATGGTTAGCATATTAATGAGCTAGTTAGTTATATATCAACAGGGATGAAAGATAGGAGAGATTGAGATTTGTTGCTATTGTAAGTTGAGTGGACAGATCCTCTTGAAGTGGAAACCATTGGAAGAGAAATTTCTGTCGTATTTGTTGTTTTTTTCATCCTATTCAGTATAAATCTTCTTCTTTTCTTTTTAATTCCTGGTTTCTAATATTAATCAAAAAGGGGGGAGGGGTGATCTAAGCCATCTAAAGGATTTGTATTTTATAGGGTAAATTAGTGAAACGAAGTAGCTGAGTGGACTTAGTGTATTTGAAGGTTTAGGGTGAATATTTGTGTTGTGGTGGTTGCTGTGAAATTACTTGTGAATTAAGAATCAACATGAGATGAGATTGTGGGATTACAAAATCGTCAATTGTGGGATTGTAACAAATTGTATATTTTAATTTCTACTAAAGTATAAATGCAAATAACATAAATAATAGAAACAAAATTAATCACTATCAATACTTCATCAAAATTAAGTTCATCTAATATAAATCATTCAAATTAAAACGAAAACTAAGGGATCTTCAGTAGCTTTATCCCTTTCAAGAAGTACATCAATAAGAACATCCTCCTTCTCTAGAGGTGAGATGGCAAGAACATCATCCTCTTCCCCCGCCACCTTGGGATTGGCCTTCAACCAAGTTTTCATCATCTCCATTTGAATTAGGAGCATCATTTAAATTTAAATTTTCATTGTCTCCTCCTTCAATATTTTCCATAATCTGCTTATCATCTGATGGAATATCATCAATTTCAAACTCCTCAAGTGATCTTTTTACCTTCTCTACCAATTTTTATTAGATAAAACGAACAAGAGGAACAAACTGAAACTCTTATTAGTTCTTCACACTTGAAATAAGAGGAGTACAAACTTATTTATAGGCACCGCCTTACATCAATAGCTATTGTTAATAATAGATAACAACGGTAAAAGCTAATAGCTATACAAACTAACTATATTTATTTATTTTGATATCCCCCCTCAAACTCAAAGAGAAGATTTTTCACAAGAAAAACACTTCACGTTGTTGAGTTTGCCTCTAAGAAAAGTAAGATGAGTTGAAGATAGAGGCTTGGTTAGCACATTTGGCCATTCATGAAGAGCGGGAATATGATAGATGTAGAGTTGTTTTGCCTTAATCTTCTCCCACAAAAAGAAAACATTAATCTCCATGTGTTTAGTACAATTATGAAATACTGGATTGTGAGCTATAGACACAACTTTGATTGTCACAAAGAAGAACACGAGTAGTAAAGGAATTACAACTCAGTGGGCAATGTAGAAATCCATTTTAATTCAATGGAAGTATGAGCCAAACTTATACACTCAACCTTACTATTAGAATGGGCAATAACTTGCTACTTTCGAGACCACCAAGATATTAAATTGGGACCATGGAAAATGGTTGCTCCTGAAGTAAAACATCTATCATCAATATTTGATGCCCAATCGGCATCACAAAAGCCTTCCAAGGACAAAGGTTGAACATGTAGGCTAAAAATGCAATCCATGTAACAAAGTACCTTTAAGATACTGTAGTATGTGTTTTACCACAACCTAGTGAGAATCCAGTGTGGCAGACTTTGTTCACATCAAAGATTATTTCTGATCTTGTAATAATGGCATATTGCAAAGCACCTAGCACTGAGTGATACAAGGTAGGGTATGAAAATAAATCAACTTAGATAACTTGCAATTAGAAACCACAGGGTAAGAAATGGGATAAGCTTCTGCCATATCTGGTTTGTGAAACAAATCTCGAATATATTTGCTTTGTGTCATGAGAATAGACTTGTTGGGTAAATATTTAATTTCAAGACCAAGAAAATAATCAAGATGACCAAGTTGTTTAAGAGAAAAAGTTGTATGGTTTGGTTGTAATATCTTGAATCAGAGTAACAGAGCACCTAATGATTGTTTTCTGTAAAAAAAGAAGATTTACTATAGAAAAATCCAAATTGGCGAAGGGTAGTTTGCAGTCTGTCATACCATTGTTGTGATGTCTGTTTTAGTCTATAGAGCAATGTTGCCAAACTCATAATTCGTAAGAGGATCGGAAAGGGAATGTAAACTCGTAACTCGAGGATAGTAACTCGAGGATCGTAACTCGACTTGGAAGAGTTACTACTCGAGTTACTACTATACATAACATAATTAAAAATAAAATCATAATTCATAAAATGGTCATGCATAAAATAAAACAACCAATAAATTCATAAATTTTCGCTTTCCCATCAATAGAAACACAATGCTTCCATCAGTTCTTCCACTTGCCACTATAATTATCACCCAATGCAATAAAATATATTCAGAAATGATGAACAATAGTATGCAGTAGAACATAAAATCTCAACCTCACCACCCACAAACACAAACAACAAATGAAATAAAAGAGAGAGGAGATTGTGGGTAGATGCGAGCTATGACAGTGGCAGGAGGCACAAGTGGTGGAGAGGCGTGAGCTGCGGAGGCGTCAGTTTGATATTAGGGATTTTTTAGGGTTTCTTTTTGTGCAACACTCTTAGGCCTCATTCTTGGGCCTCAGTTTCAATTTTTTTTTTTAAAATGGGCTGAGTCATGAATCGGAGAGACTCATTGATCCTCCGATCCGGATACCAACTCGTGGGATTGCTTCGATCTGTTCAGGTTGCGATCCACCATGCGATCTGACACAGTTTCTTCTAAACAATTGCAAGATCGTACAAGCTTATGATCTAGATTGCGATTTTAACAACATTGCTATAAAGAGCTTTTTTTAATTTACAAACAAGAGATTTGTCATTCATTTCAAATCTAGGAATCTAGTATTGAAGACATATTGGCAGTTCCTTGAGAATTGGACTTCATTAACATTGCACTTGGTTGAGCATGTTTCCAGGCTTGTTATTAGGATTAATCCAAGTATATAAGGTTTTACTGGAGCCAACAAAGTAAGGAATATACTATTCTGTAGCATGATCAATGAAGTAAAGGACTCATGAGATTAATAAGAAATATCTTATCCAATTGGTTGTGTGACCAAATTTAATATAGATCTGACATTGAAAATTGGCAAATTCTATTACCACCACCACGATATATGAGGCTTGAGTATAATTCAATGAAGGAAATACCAAATTTTGTGTCTCCTTGACATAGCGATCAAGATGTGTTTCATTCAATTTCAGCAATGGATGGTGTACGCTTTTTACATTCAATAACCGAAACTATTGGTGCATAATTGGAAGGAAGTCCTTCAAGAATTGCATCAACATATTTTTCATGACGAATTGGAACGCCAACACCAACAAGTTCGTCAACATAATTTTAATCTTTTGAAGATAATCTTCCATGGTTTTGCAATCAAGTTGATCTGCATGCATCGTAGTACTTAGCTGTCATTCTTGAAATTTTGTTTGAAGACCAAAATATTCATGTATCTTCTCCCAAACCTCATAGGAGTAATTGGACCCAATGACGCGAGATAGAATGATCTTAGACAGAGTAGATTGAAACCAAACAAGTAATGTTTGGTCCTGAATTGCCCATGCTTCATGTTCAGGATTAACATGATCAAGTGTACAACATACAAGTAATGAGGCAAAACGAACAATAAATTGCAATAGCTTGTGCAATTTGTTTATCAGTTCAACATGTTTTCCCCAATGAAGATAATTCGAGTCAACTAGCTTTTCAGTAATGGAGGTTTCAAATGACTGCGAAGCGGAAGCCATAGAAATAGAGGAAGACGTTGTGAAGAATGATTCGCGAGAGCAAAATCACTAAAAAAAGGTGACAAGGATGAACCCTATATTTGAATAAGATGGATAGTTGAAAGAATTGCTCTAGATACCATTTAGACAAAACGAACTAGAGGAACAAATTGAAACTTTTATTATTTCTTCACACTTGAAATAAGAGGAGTACATACTTATTTATAGGAACCACTTATTACACCACTTACATCAAGAACTATTGTTAATAATAACTAATAGCTATAAAAGCTAACAACTATACAAACTAACTATATTTATTTATACTAACAATTTTGAATTAACCATGACATAAACATCATTTATAGTTTATTGTTTCAAATGATTTATTCTCTTTGTGTGGACTTAAATACAAACTCAAACATACATACAACTAATTACTAATTTACTATATTTTAATTGTAATTTCACAAATTTTAACTTCTTACCATCTCAAATGTGTTCCAATTACATTCACATCTAGAAGAATTACAAGTCAAACTAAGTACACGAATGGCAACCTTAAGCTCTAGATGTTGATCTTCATATGATTCCCACCAAGCTGATGAAGTCCTTTTTCCAATTTCCTTAATAGCCATGGAGTTACCAAACAACTTTTCTTGGTTCTTGTAATCTTCCTAGTTGCAAATCAATCAAGTATTGCTCCTCGGTAAACCACCATCTTTTGTATACATTGCAGTAGGCCAATTTTAACTTCGATTTTTTAAATCAGGAGAATAATGCAATTTAGGATTTAGAAAATAGCTCGCAACATACAAAGGCATATGGAGTTGGTTGTCCCACCTTTCATCAATAATATTCCATAGATCTTTATAACTAAAAATAGAAGAATAATTTGAATTAATGTTGTTCGGTTTCTAAGAAATCAAATCTAAAGATAAAATAAAATTTTAATTTGGAGATTAGTAAATTACTTACCTTTTTTTGTGACCATTGAACTTTGTATCTTTTCTTTAGCTCAGTCCATTGACTTGTAGATGAAACCCATGTCACATTTATCATCAAATTCCACTCTTCTAAGTACTTGCATTATAGGATTTGCACTCTTCAAACATATGACAATACACTTCCAAAATTCTTTAGCCAAACCAAATCTTCAATTGAATTTCCAATGCTTGTACTTGCAAAATGTGTATTCTTCCTTTCATCACTAGTAAACATTCTAATCAAAGGGTCCCTATGATCCAAAAGACACTTCTAAATTGCATTAAGTTATAATGTTTACATTCTAAGTTACTTTCTTTGCTTTTATAGTTCAATGGTGGAAGAGTTATGAGCACTCAGTTCCAAACTTACAAAAGCTGGCAATCCTGATTTTAAGCTTGACATGTAGTTCATCGAGATGTGAGCACAATTGGAATGTATTTAATCAAGTAATAATTATTGTTCATGACATGACTCATTTCCTCATTATATTTTTTATAGAATGTAGGAAGAAATTAATTGACATTTTATTTATTCATACAGTAGATTCTTTAAAAAAAGGAATAGGTTAGACCACAAAATTGCATTATTTGTTTACATAAAATATAACCATTAACTTACTCAAAGATACAATATTATGGATAAAATAGATCCTATTGTATTGAATGAAATTGATGAGTGCAATGAGTGGTTAGTAGGACAAGTTGATGATAATAATAACGAAGAAGAGGGAAATGGGTTGGTTTTTATGATGATCTCAATCTTAATTGGGCAAATATTTATGAAGCTTCAACGGTTGGAGAACCAATAATTTATACAAGGAGACAAGCAAGCAATAAAAGAAAGCAATCATCATGTGGTGGTATTATTGCTGATAAAATAAAAATCAAGTGGTAGTATTGTTATTGGATCTTCCTATGCTTCTAAGAAAGGTCCAGGTGCAACTTCAAATCCAATAGGAAGGAAAGGCAAAGAGAAGATTCAAATTGGGGTTTAGAATGAATTGCAATTTGATAGGTTTGATTTTGAGATTAAAAAATTATGTAATTTGATGACAGTTTTTTTTGAAGGGAAAGAGGAGGAGGAGGGGATATGTTCCATTGGATATTATTTAAGATAATTATGTTGGGATTGAAGAGTTAGATAATTAGAAATTTAAGACTTTTATCTTATGTTTTGTTATTTTAAGTTTTGAAATTGAAATTTGTTGTGTTTTGATTTGAAGTTATTGTTATTTGAATTTCTAGACATGATATTCTTATGTTTGTCTCTTTCATTATTTTTACATTACAATTATGTTTTTGAATATTTTTTAAAATTATCTATGTTTATATATTGTATTTCTTTTGTCTACGATGCTTCTGCCATTACTTGTTATGGTTTTTTATATAGTTTTATAAAGGATTTTTGGGGTCTCATATTTTCTGTTAGTTGATATTCATAACACTATTTTGGTATGGATAGAACAATGAAAATCTATTTATTTTCATTAATCCCATGTATTTAGGAATTTACTTTTTATTTTCTATTTAGGATTTGTTTGCACAATTACCTACATCATACACATTTTATGTTTCTAAAAGGTTATTATGAACTTTAAAGTTGTAAAACTTATACACTAGACAAAGTATTCAATATTCATCTCTAAGATGTTATAGTTGTACTGGGCTTTTATTTGTCAATTATAGCTTTGGATCTCACATTGCAGGAAGGTGTATTAAAGTTCTCAATAGAAAATCAGAATACCCCTTGGAGGAAAATTTTGGAATTTGGTTGTCATGTATTTGACAAGACTCGAACTCCGGTTGATCTTAAGGATAAATGGAAGAACATTATCTCCAAGGAAGGTACAATTGCAAATTGTAGTTGTAGTCCTGATTTATAATAAGTGTTATTTAGGAAATTATTCGTTTTATGCTTGAGACTTTGGCATTTTAGCTCGCAAGTGTCTTGTAAACTAAATGAAAAAATTGATAAAGATGGAATTCTTAAATCATATTTTTACATTGTAAACCATTTACCTTCATTTTGAACAATCTTCTTTGGGACATTTGGCATATCTTTGAATGTTCTTTCAATGGGTTCAAAGTCTGATTTGAAGGAACATTCAAGATACTGAGCAGCAACAAAAAAGTACCCCCCCCCCCACAGTTTGAAAGGGTTAAAAGAATTAGAAGGGTCTACCAATCACTTAAGTATTTGAAGGTTTTGTTGTTCCATACTTTCAACATGGGTTGCTTTGGCCAGGGCATCAAGGAACACATTGGACCTTCCTAGTTCAGGTCCCAACAACCCAAGATTTGCAAACTACACCCCACATGTTTGTTTTCTTCTCTTCCTATACTGACACATGTTTGGGATGATATCGCTACGAATCTCATCACCAAACTTCCTAACTCGAAGGGGTAGACATCGATCATGGCAGTGGTGGATTGGTTATCGAAGTTTGCCCATTTCGCTCCTCCCATGCATTTTTTAATATGTTGTTTATGTCTAAAATGTTGTTAAATTGCATGGTGTCTGGTCTTCTATCGCAACAAAATCTTTACTAGATTTTTTTTGGACCCATTTGTTTCGTTTGCTGGAGACGTCGTAATTGATGTCAAAAGCTTTACTTAACTGTGATAACCCGAAACTTTTGGTTTCCTTCCTACCATGGGCTGAATTATGGTATAATTCTGCCTTCAATACCTCTAGAGGCATGAACCCTTTTAAGGTGCACCGACCCATTATTTTGTCCTTATCTTCATTTGATGCTACTCCAATCAATATCTAGGAACACTTGCAGTACCATGACTAGCTTTTGGCACAATTAAAGTGCACTTTGACTCATGCCTAATCTAAATTGAAAGTATGTTGGCTTGCATCAGTTTGACATGCATGGTTGGTGACTATGTCTTTGTTAAGCTTTAGTCATATCACCAATTGTCTGTCAAATCAGAGTGTAACGAATGTTGGCTATGTGCTATTTTGGCCCTTCCAGGTTGTGCAACACATTGGATCCATTGCATATAAGTTGGCTCTTCCTCTCAAATCTTGCATACATTCGATGTTTCTTGTGTCCTTTTTGAAGCCTTGGGTGGGAGACCGTTCAGCCCAATATGTTCCTTTACCATTGTCGTCTACTTCAAAGGGACTTTTGAAAACCACTCAAACTCCTTAATGCCCACTGAGTCAAGGATGATAATTTCTGGCAGGTTCATGTGTTTGTCTAGAGGGATGACATCCTCACCCCAACTTGGGAATTCTGGGATCATTTGCAAGGACAGGGTTTGTTTCGAAGAGGGGCGAAATGTTCTGCTCTACGAACAATAGAATGGACCCAAGACCAACACGTGTCCACATGGTTATCAAACTTATGAGTTAACTTGTTCGAGTTTGAGAGTCTATACTTGGGTCACGAGTGAAAACTTGAGTAAACTCGATTTTTAGGAAACTCGAACCGGACTTGGACAAACTTGGTAGAATCGATCAAAGTCGTGAGTCGGAGGCTGGGTGAACAATTTTCAAGAAAAGCCCAAAACATCCCACACACGAGTCGTTTTCACTTAGTGAGTGGATTTAGGGTTTATTTTGTTTCATACCTAGACTCGTTCACATTTCATTTGGGTTTTTTGTTTTTGTTCTCGCCTCACCGTTGCCTCGTCGTCTAGCCATTGTCTTGTCGTCGTTTCCTGTCAGATCACCTCACCTAGCACCACCTTGCCTCACCGTCGCATTCTACCTTTGCTTTCAGGTAGATACTCTAGTTCTTGATCGTGATTGGGATTGGAGCTAGGTTTTGTGAATTTTGTTTAAGGTTGGGGTGAATAGAGAATAAGAAATGGTAGTCGCAGGTGGGGGTTTCTGGATGGAGGTTAATTTGGGGATTTCAGGATGAGGGTTTCAGGAATAAAATAAAGTAATTTGGGGTTTCTTTTTTTGAGTGTGGCTGAAATAAAGTTAAAATAATGTTTTATTGGTTGTGTTCAGCAGATGAAGTTTAGAGATTTTGGGAAGTTGTTCAAATTTTGGCGTCTTCATCACTTCCTCCTAGAAGTAAAAATGTTGCGGGAAATAGAGCAGATACTGGATGGAAACACAGAACAAATATTTTGGGTATTATGTTGAGCAGAAAAAAAGTGACTATTCAAAGACATAATTTTTTATGACAATGCTGATGAACAATTTTCATTTGAACAAGAATTTGAAGATGGTGACGAAGATCTTGGAGATGATTTTATTAGTTGATTAGATGAGTGAGACCTATAAACCTGAGAACATTTGTGTTATTTTAGTTATTTAATTATTATCTTTTCACTTTTATAACTAATATTTTGGTGGTGTATTGTATGAACTTGAATTGGTGTTATGAATATTATTTTTTTTTATTAAATTTTTATATGAAATAGACTCTTGCGAGTCTACTAGTCGACTTTACAGACCTCTCACGAGTCTACGTAGACTCTTGAGTCGGATAACCTTACGTGTCAACAAATCTGGATTATGGAGAAAAGGAACCTAGTTGGTTAGAAGGCGCTCAACACGATGGGACCCAAGACCAACACGTGTCAACAGATCCTGATGATGGGGAGAAGGAACCCAGTTCAGTTAGAAGGAGCAAACGCTCTAGGAAACCATCATGAATGAATGATAAAGTATGATGGGAATATTGTCTCCCTCTGATATTTCTGTTTTCCTTCTCTCCCCACTTTTCTGCATTTCTGTCTCTTTAAAAATTCCTTTTGTGAGAGCTAAAGTTCTGTTGTGCCATTTTAATTCCAGGAAATCAAAATATCCGTTTGCTATTATTTTCTTCTTGTTGAATTTATAAGTTGACTATTGTACTAGTTAAGAATTGATTCAGAAATTGTAAGGAGATGGAGGTGTCTCTACCACATTGTATGTCTTGGTCACCTTGATCAATAGATATTTAATAAAACACTGGCTTGTTGCTTTGTTCTTTTTTCCAAAATCTTCCGTTCGATCGGTTGAATCCTATCAGTCTGAACGTTATTAACACATGGGATGTGAGTTGTGAGAGGGAGACACAAGATTAAAAGGAGAGGACTAAAACTGATATTTGCAGAAATATAGCCATAACATACGTATTTGGATGCTACTGCTTTCAGATTATGTGAATTAGTAACATGTTCACTATGCAGGAATTTAGTAGAACCTTTACATGGAGATTCTTCTGAGCATCTAAGGAAACCTGGGTTTCTTAGCAAGGATAAAAGGTGCAGATGAAATTTAACGACTCATATATATAGATATTGATATAGATGTATTCTGTTCTGTGTTTAATAGCAGGGTCTTCGATATATGTATGCAATTTCATTCTAATTTGTCTAAACTATGATGCCTCTGTATATATGTTATGGACGAAGAATTATAAAATCCGGATAGGCAAGTGACGAAATGCCCTCGTCCACAAAATTGTGATCAAACTTGTATAGCTGAGGATAAGACAGCACGTCCTCGTTGAGATTGAGTTGATAATGTTTCTTTCAAGTTGATGATGTTCCTAGGTCAAGTGATCGAGGTTGATTTGATGACCTCATGAATGTGGTAGAATTGCTAATAGACAAATATCAATACTTGAAATTTTGTTTGTATTTTCGTTCACCAAAGATTTTACTATAATAAACTGTCATTATAACTACATGTACTAGTATACAATGTTCCTTATAAATTAATTAAAAGCAAAGTATTCTTTAATACTAAAATAATGTCACTCCTTATAAATTCATTAAAAGCACAAAGTATTCTTTAATATTAAAGTGTTTTTTATCAATAATTACAAAGGTATTTTATATTTTCTATATTTTTATTTATAAAGAGGTTACAGTAAGTATTAAGAGATATATTTTTAATTTCTTCTTTCAATTTCTTGGACATTTACTTTGTCTATCTTTCTTCACAATCTTCAAAATTGTAATGTAACATGTTACTCTTTATATCTTTTGTCTTCAGTTCTTTTAATAATTCTTCCCTTTTATTACCAAGTTGTTTTTGAATTGAGATCACGTCAATCAATAGTAATACATAACATAAAGATATAATTAAGTTGTATTAGAGATTATACGAGGCAAATAATATTTATCAAAACAAATCTTGTATAAGAGCTAATGAATAAAGTAGAGTAATAGCAGGTATAAGAGCAAATATGAAAAAGTTTAACACAACATTTAAGATAAATTTGACTTAACGTTATAATTCAAGTTTAACTCAACTTTATATATATAAGATGAGAGAGTGCATTTCCATTCATATCGGCCAAGCTGTAATGATGACCGAGAATGAATGCAAATAAAAATGAAAGAAATGAGGAGGTAGAGGTATTTATGCGCGAAACTATATTTGGCTCCTCCTAAGTCATAATCCTTTTGCAAAGGTACTAGTAGAGTTTAAGTTGACTATAGATTTTTTTGTGGTGGTGCACCAATTAAAGATTTTTGTGGTGGAGGTGAAACTTCAATTAAGGTGGGATCTTTGTACTTGTAGTTGAGATAAATAACTAACAAGTTGAGGAAGAGATATTTGTGGAGGTGGTGGTAGGATAACACGTTTAGGAGGTGATTGTGAAGGCATAGTGAATTGAAACTAAGTAAAAGCATAGAGAAATTGAGTCATAATTTTAAATTTGTGCTAGGTCTCTTCGTTAGGGCAATTCAATTTCTCCCTGCACCATATCATTTATATATCATCTATGATATGCACCAAAATTTAAAACCCAAAATTGTCTTTGATTTCATTTTTCTTACGAATGCATAAATCTGGAAAGTGATTTTTATACATTATGGATTTCAAAATATGGAAGGTTATTTTCGTATTTTATTTAAGCTTCTGGATGGTTATATCCAAAAATGAGTTATGAGTTTTGGATTTTTATATTCAGAATGATGTGTTGTAGATGGTGAAATCCGGAAGTGACATATTAGTTCCAGATTTGTATATCCAGAACATTGTGATTTGACTTACGAATATGAATATCCAGAAGGTAATTTTTTTGAATCATTAAGGACAAAACAAACATTTAACGTCAGTGTATTGGGTGTAGGTATGAATTGATATGGTGTAGGGAGAATCAACCCTTTGTTGGTTCTAGCGCAGCGTATTATATAAGCGTCTGAAGACTGTTTCTTCCTGCACCTCCATATGTTCTTATGGAACCCACATACAAAACATGAAAATACTTTTTTATCCTTCTTGTGCCACCTCCATATTTTGAATTACATTATCCAGAATGGTATTGTGGATTATATAATCTGGAATATCATTCTGGATTATATAATGTAGAAGTCTGGATTTGATAGTAGCTTCCGGATTATATTCAGACACGTATTTCGAAAAAGGCTTCCAAATTACATAATCTGAAAGCTAGAAAAGACTTCATGCTTCTGAAAAAAACTTTCAGATTATGTAATCTGGAAGTTAATTACTAATTTGAAAAATAATTTTCGAATAACGTAATCCAAAATATTAAATAAAGATATTTTTGGAAATATAAAAACTTATGAAAGTGGAAGAAGAACATATGGAGGTAGAGGAAGAAACAGTCGAGTCGCGTCGCGTCTGAATGTTATGAATAGTTGCAAAAGATGGTGTTTTTGCACTTAATAATGTGGCAAAGACTGGAGCACTTCCATAAAAGTTTTCTAAGGTTTGTGATTAAGAGGCTTTTTTTACTTGCGAGTGAGCTTTTGACTTTTTATTCTTGCACCCCGTTGATTACTATCTACACTCCATTATAACAACAAAAAGAGCCTACTATATCTTGTCACCACTAGAAATTTCATTATAGAAATCTTACCTTGTTTTGGAAGGTTTTATATAATTTATTTATGAATTTTGGAAAGTTGTTCTGAAAAAGTTTCGAAAACAAGTAATTTGGAAGTCACTTTAAAAAAGGGTAAAAATAGTAATTGTATAAAATTGTTGGGGGTGCAGGAAGCAAAAGCGTAACATGGAAATAGCATGCCCAACCCAACGCTCTTTTTGATTACTCCTTTCTGTTTTGTCGCTCACACTTGCGACTACGACTCCAACGCAAGAATCATCTGTCGTTCCGATCTCTCTCTTCCTCTCTCAAATTTCACGGTGGGTTTCTCTGATCTTTCACTATGTCTATCTGTTAGTGGACAAACGACGACTTACATAGATCTAGCGGTTTCTCGTTTCTCTTTTTCTGCTCTTTGTTTGTTTTTGGTTGCAACTTTGGATTCCTGTGGCTGTTTATTGAATTGTTTTGTGGGGGCTTTTGTTCATATTTTTATTTAATGTTATTAGTATATATTTGATGGTTTTGATTTTTCTTCACTCATGGATCGGATTTGAACCCTTTGATGTTATATGCTTTGGGTTTTGTTATTTCTTGTGTTTCTATTATCTTTGGCATGTGATGTTGAATTTTGTTTTACTATTGTGTCTAGATTTGGTATTGACAGCACCCGTTGCCTGCGTTGGTGTTAGCTTATTGGAAGATTCACCGAAAAGTTTCTCTACATCTGCTGTTGTTGTATTGCGTTTAAATTTTGGAGGAAATGGAGTTGCGAAAACCCTTCATCTGCTCCTGTGTTTTCCTTTCTGTCATGGTCTTTGCTCAAGTTGCCAATGGGTTTTATCTTCCTGGAAGCTATATGATCACTTACTCAAATAAAAGTCCGATATTTGCCAAAGTTAATTCGTTGACTTCGATTGAAACTGAGCTTCCCTTCAGCTACTACAGCCTCCCTTACTGCCCACCGGTGGGCGGTATAAAGAAAAGTGCTGAGAATCTTGGAGAACTTCTGATGGGAGATCAGATCGATAACTCGCCATACCGATTCCAGATGAATGTTAACGAGACTGTTTACCTCTGTACCACGTCTCCGTTGAATGAGCACGAGGTGAAGCTACTTAAACAAAGGACTAGGGATCTGTATCAAGTGAATATGATCCTTGACAACTTGCCTGTTATGAGGTTTACCACCCAAAATGGGGTTAAAATCCAGTGGACAGGGTTCCCTGTTGGGTACACTCCACCTGATGGTGGTGCAGATTACATCATTAACCACCTTAAGTTCACGGTTTTGGTTCATGAATATGAAGGAAGTGGGGTTGAAATTGTGGGAACCGGAGAGGAAAGTTTGGGTGTTTTTTCTGAGTCTGACAAGAAAAAGGCATCCGGGTATGAAATAGTTGGATTTCAGGTTGTCCCCTGTAGTATTAAATATGATCCTGAGGTCATGGTCAAGCACAAAATGTATGATACTCTTTCTCCTATAGGCTGCCCGGCTGAGCTTGACAAGTATCAAGTGATAAGAGAGCAGGAAAGAATATCGTTCACATACGAGGTTGAATTTGTGAAAAGTGATATAAGATGGCCATCACGTTGGGATGCTTATTTGAAGATGGAGGGTTCCCGAGTACATTGGTTCTCAATCTTAAATTCACTTATGGTTATTTCTTTCCTTGCTGGTATTGTTTTTGTCATTTTCCTGAGAACTGTGAGAAGGGACTTGACTAGGTACGAGGAACTGGACAAAGAGACTCAAGCTCAGATGAACGAGGAGCTCTCTGGATGGAAACTTGTTGTGGGTGATGTGTTTAGGGAGCCTTGTTGCTCAAAGCTTCTCTGTGTGATGGTTGGAGATGGGGTTCAAATTCTTGGAATGGCTGGTGTTACTATTGTTTTTGCAGCACTTGGCTTCATGTCACCAGCATCCCGAGGAATGTTACTAACTGGAATGATCCTTTTGTATCTTATCCTAGGCATTGCTGCAGGCTATGCCAGTGTACGTTTATGGAAGACAATTAAAGGAACTGCGGAAGGGTGGAGATCAGTTTCCTGGTCGGCTGCATGTTTTTTTCCTGGAATTGCTTTCGTTATTCTTACAGTACTAAATTTCATTCTATGGAGCAGTAACAGTACTGGTGCCATACCCATTTCCTTGTATTTTAAGCTGTTCTTCCTCTGGTTCTGCATTTCAGTACCTCTTACCCTCATTGGAGGATTTATAGGGACAAAAGCTCAGCCAATTGAATTTCCTGTTCGCACTAACCAGATCCCAAGGGAAATTCCTGCACGTAAATACCCATCGTGGCTTCTTGTTCTTGGTGCTGGAACTCTTCCATTTGGAACTCTCTTCATTGAGCTTTTCTTCATCCTTTCCAGTATTTGGCTTGGGAGGTTCTATTATGTGTTTGGTTTCCTGTTGGTTGTTCTTCTATTGCTAATTATTGTTTGTGCTGAAGTGTCTGTTGTCCTCACTTATATGCATCTCTGTGTGGAAGATTGGCAATGGTGGTGGAAGGCATTCTTTGCTTCAGGTTCTGTGGCTCTTTATGTCTTCCTATACTCCATCAACTACTTGGTCTTCGACCTGCAGAGTTTGAGTGGACCAGTCTCAGCTACCCTTTACCTTGGCTATTCATTACTCATGGCCATTGCAATCATGTTTTCAACCGGCACCATCGGCTTCCTTATGTCATTCTACTTTGTGCACTACTTGTTCTCATCAGTAAAGATAGATTGAGGTTCTTGCTGTCATTGCACATTAACGATGCAAAAATTGATATAACTTCTACCGAGTCCTTTTTGTATCTTGATCACATCGCAGAGTAGGGCAACAGATGGTGCTTCATTCTTTGTCCAAAACTGTTATTAAACGGTTCTATGTTGATGGAATCTGCAGTTTGTTCTCCTTCTGCCTGTTTCCCAAAGTCGTGTACTCATTCAAGTATTCAACTGGTGTTTTAGATCATTATGTGTTAAGCATTTTAGTTTGAGTTTCTTTAGAAGGTTGTAATTCAAACTGTCTCGTCTCATTTCAATACAGTAGAAAAATTATGTTAGATAACTCTTTGTGATTACTCCGTGCTTCTGGGTTTTTAATTTTCTAGCTTCTTTGTGGATTGAAGGATGGAATGTGACCTAGTATAGGATAGGGAAAGTGACTTATATATTTTATTAAAAGGATTTTATTTAAACTTAATTGTCTGCATTTTTGCCTTCAGAATATTATTGTATCAATTTTATTTCAGATGGTTCAGCTTGTACATGAGTTAATTTCTGGATATGGAAAATATTGGATAAACGTACTATTGCAATTCATGTCTGTTAATTGAGTTTCTCTTTTCTGGTTTATTTTCCTAGCAACGGCCTACTGGTTTTTGACGGGAAATCTACATGCCATAATTAGAATGCAAGTAGCATAAGTTTTTCTAGTAATGGTGGAAAATTATATTGTAAACTTTTGACTCAATTTACACAAACATTGCATGAAGTTTTTTGGAATTATACTGACATCCCATATCTTTTTGAGTTTTACACTAACATTTTCTTTTGGTTTTAAAAACATCATATTGCCCATTATTTTAATACATACACTTCTTTAAGTTTTAAAAATATTACATATGTTTATTCTTTTAACTTGAAAAACCTTAAAGGATCTTAATATAATTTACTATAAAATCTTTTAAGGCCTTTTTCTTCCCATACCCTCATAATGCACCTCCTTAATTTTTAAAATGGTCATTTTACCCTTTATAAAAATGACTTTTTTAAAATGGTCATTTTACCCTTTATAAAAATGACTTGTGAAATCTATTTTAGTTCCATTCTTAGTTTCCTATTTAAGTGCTCACCGTAAATTGTGTCTTAAAATACTCCTTGCAGTTGTCAAATTAAATCCATTAGAGTTTAGCAATTTTCATTTAGCTTTTCTTGATCTTTTACTTGTTGAAATTCATATTGAGTGGAAGTTTGGTTTTGAAGTTGTGAATCTAATTTCTACTTGATGATTCGGCTAAAGACTAAAAAAAGTTATTATTTGGAGAGGGCACGAGCCAGGAAAGAGAGGGAAGATTTGACAACTTGATGAAAAAGTTTTATTTGGTGAATTGAAATTCATGTGCATGTGGGGGCCAGGGTTGCGAGAAAGAATAAAAATGGGCCACATTTTTTACCTGCTTATATTATTAATGTATTAATTGTTAATGGCAATTGCTTCCTGTACCATATCACTGCACCCGATTCCAGCGGAAAAGACGAAACTATCCTTAAAAAAAATTTCCGAAATATGTGTTCTGGATTTTTTTTTCCGGAACGAAATTTTATATTATGGATTTTTTTATCCGGAATGAGTTTTTCATTTTTGTTTCCAGATTTTTATTTCCGAAATACAATAATCTCTTTTCTGGATTTTTTTTTCCAAAATGTATTATTTATCAATTCCGGATTTTTTTGTCCAGAATTGAATTTTAAATTTTGTTTCTGGATTTTTATTTCCGAAACTCAATAACCACTTCCGGATATATTTTTCCGGAATATATTATTTTCAATTCCGGATTTTTATTTCCGGAATAAAGGGCATTTTTG
>Ga0123342_1002653_pt1 | contig 29500 bp, 22 predicted proteins | sample Turbeawhitnodule_FD_89960 | JGI IMG/M metagenome (GOLD analysis project Ga0123342, IMG submission 89960) | Root nodule microbial communities of legume samples collected from Mexico - Turtle bean Mexico white nodule | ecosystem: Host-associated > Plants > Roots > Nodule | place: Mexico: Nepantla... | reverse complement strand
TATATAAATATATATATATATATATATATATATATATATATATATATATATATATATATATATATATATATTATTTTCTATGATTTTATTTATTATATGAAAAAAAAGATAATTAAATATATTATTTATTATATATTATATTAAAAGTTATATTGCAATGAAGTATTTGTTATGTAAAATCAAATATTTTGAATATTTAAGGTTTAATTTTACGTATAAGGGAATACTTATTTGTTTTAAAATACGTCCTACTTTTAGCCTTTTTCTTCCTTTTCTCGTTATTTTTTACAAAAAAATATTTAATCATAAATTTTGTATTATAAATTTAAAATATTATTAAAATTAAAATAGAAACAATTTATATACACAATATATATATATATATATATATTGATCTATTAAATAATCAATAATATTGTTCATGAAAAATCAATATGATATTATTTTATTTAATAATATTGTTCATGAAAAAACCAATCTTATCTTATGAAGGACACGTGAAGATTTATCGTCCACCTTTTTGTGATCACTGTGCTGAATGGACTGAGGTATGTGTGGTGGAAATGGTATATAATGTATCATTGAGAAATTATGAATATCTCTTCATAAATATTGTGCATTTGTGTAAATTATGTTATATTTTATAAATCATGTTAAGATATTTAGGGTTTATTACTTTTTAAGTTCTTATTTTGTGCAGGTTGATGTAAGTTATGTTACTAATCAATGATCTTGTTCTTGGAATTTGGTTGGATTTCTTCATTATTAGGAACTAATTCTTCCCATACCTCATCAATTATAACCAATTATAACTTACACCTAACATTTTTTTTTAAATCTCATACTTTCTTTGTAATTTTTATTTCAGAAAAAAACATAAGGAGAAATTCGTTTACTATAGTGGAGGCGTTTTGAGTGGAGGTGGTGGTGTAGTTGTTTGTTGTGGTGGTGGAGGGCGAGACATTGTTGTTAGGTGCGATGGAGTTGTATTTTCATGTAAGCATTTTTGTTTTCGTGTGATGGATGCAGTGACAATGGTGCATGTCATATTCGTTTTTGTTTTCATTTTTCAGAAAGTGGCTTACGGATGTAGATATCCGAAAGCATTAGTGTAGATTTTGGATATTCGCATCCAGAAAGTAAAAGAAGGTCTTCGGATCTCAGCGTCCGAAAGTAATTGTTAGGTGTCTTGATAAGACTCTGGAAGTCGCTTATCAGTTTTGAACGAGCAGATACAAAAATGTATTGTTTGTGTTGTTAACATAGATATTCATAATGTTAAGGATAAAATAGTTATTTTTTCTACTAGTGTCAAGAGAATCATGATATGAAATGAAGATGAAAAAAATTAGGAGTAGAAAGAATAAAGTCTGAAAGTTCACTAAACAATAAAGAAGAATAAATGACATATTTGATTTTCCTTATCTCAATACCTTCAAGATAAGGTTGTTTCAACTTTAAGCTTCCCTTAGTTTATTTGTAAATCATAAAATATGTCATACATGAAATAAAGAGTCATGATACGAATGAAGATGAGTCATGATACGAATGAAGATGAGAGAAAACTAGAAGAAATAATAAAGCCTAAAAAGTTCACTAAAAGGGGCATAAATAGATAAAAAAAATATGTTTTAGAAAACAAATTGAAATAATATAAAATTACAAAGCAATATTTCAAATTCTGACGATTAGTGAGTTAGAGTGGTATTTTCAAATTTGGATACCAAAATAATAGAAATAAAAGAAGCTCAACTATGATGTTTCTTGTTTATTGAGGTTATAATGACGGAAATATTAAATTTTTATATATTATTATAGATAATAAATATGAAGATAATGTGGTAATATATATATATATATATATATTTCTACTGTTAATTATGAATTGTTAGTGATAAGGAAAAGGGAAAGGAGATTTTTTATATTTATTAACAATCATTTCAAACTTATAACATAGATAAATGTTGCTTCAAAAATGGAAAAAAATATATGAAAGTAGTGATTTTTTTTATCAAATATTACTAAAATTAACAGACTTTTTAAAAATTACGGCTATAGGTTAGTCATGTCTATACAACATGATTTTGTTGTAAAAAAAATGTGTTACATAAATATGACATCAACCTCTTTTAAGTGAAGTCATGTTTAGTCACAATGACTTTTATGTTAGTATTAAAGTCATATGACACAAATATAACTTTGTTTAACGCATTTAAAGTTAATGATTTTGTCATTTTTTTTTGGTTTAAATATGAAGTTGTGTAAGGAGAACACAACTTTAATGTTGTGGAATTGTACTTGATATCATGGAGGAGGGATACAACTTCAATTATTATGTCATCTGAATTTAGTATTGGAATGAATGATGGATATAATTGGGTTTTTGAAAAAAAATACTAGTACACTATTTTTGGGATACATGAGCGAAAGAAATAGAAAAAAAATGGTGTAGAAGTGAGGTGAAAGAAAAAAAAATGTGTATTAAAATAGATAAATACCACAATTTTAATTTATAATAAAAAATTGTAAAAAAGAATGTCTTTATGTTACATACTAGTATTTTACAATGATGTGAAAAAATAATTCATGACGTTCTAATGTTTGAATAGTAATAAAATGGTGACACAATTTGGCTTGTAAGGTTAGTAATGCAATGACATGAGTGCAATAAATGTCCATTAAAAATAAATATTTTTACTCATTAGGTATTAACACTAAAGTTGTGCTATCCTTATGTAACTTCATCATGACTTATGCTTCAATCCCACAAATGAAGTTGTACTCTCCTTACATTACTTCAACTTCGATCCCACAACTTTAAAATTGACAACAAAATTTAACAAAATCATTAATTTCGACTATGAAACAAAGTTATGTTTGTGTCACACAACTTTGCCATTAACATAAAAGTCGTTATGGGCAAACATAACTTCATTTAGAGAAATTGAAAATGTGTTTATATAACTTCTTCGTAAAGAAGTTGTGTCACCCAAACACAATTAGTATGTGAACATGTTTTTTAAAATATATTTATTTGTATTGGATAAAAATATAACACTTTTGTATTTTTTTTCAAAATATGTCCAAGCTTGTAAATGTAGGAGTGGTGATAGAGAAAAATGTCATAGAATTTATATGTTTCAATTATTTAGTGAAATTTGAAATTTTTAATAAATTTTGCTAACTTAAATGTTGATGTGTCTAGACAAAGTATGAGAACAGGAGAAACATTTGTCGAAATCTTAATGTTGATAAATCATTTTGACATCATTACTTTGGAAAATATAAAAAATAATATTCTATTAAAATAAAATTTTAGTTATAGATTTTAATATTGTTTTAAGAAAAGAAAATTTGAAAATAATAATTTATTTTTGAAATAATAATATGAATTTATTTACACAAATGTTTTTATTTTATTTTATAGCTAAATTCATACTACTAACAAAAAGAAAATTTCTTTTGTTGATCTTCTTGTTTCTACATATCCAGCAAAAAGTTTAAAAACTCTTTCTATTCCTCCTACTTTCATTGAAAAATATTATTTTTCTCACGAAAAATGTTTAATGGTAAGAAAACTACTTGATAGCCATTCTAATGATTTGGAACGATCACAACAGGAAAATCTATTCCACACAAGATGCAAAGTTTTTGATAAAATATGTTCTTTAGTTGTGGATAGTGAGTCATATTCTAACGGTTGTAGTGCGAGAGTAGTACTCAAGTTAAATCTTTCTATCATACCTCATCCAAAACTTTATAAGTTACAATGGATTAATGAGGATGGTGGTCTTATTATGAGTAGCCAAGTAAATATTCCAATAACCAAGGGGTCTTATCAAGAAACTATTTTATGTCATAGTATCCCAATGGATGCTAGACATCTTTTACTTGGCTACCCATGGCTCTCTGTTCATAAAGCTATTCATGATAGAAAATCTAATAAAATTAATTTTCGTCATGTAGGGAAAAAGATTACCCTTTGTCCTCTCACTCCTACTAAGTCAAAGTAGATCAAATTGCTTTACAGAAAATCATTGAAAATGAAAAGATAGAGAAAGATAAATTAGAAGAGATAGCAAAAATAGAAAAAGAAAGAGAGGAGAAAGAAATAGAGGAAAAATAAAAGAGAGGAAGTAAAGATAGAAAGAGAAGCAACGAAAAAGAAAGATAGGATAAAGAAATTTTCTGAAGAGTTTATTAATATTGGGTCCAAAGGAAAGGAGTCTAATACTAGTATTTCCAATGAGTATTTTCTTGATTCAAATATCTTGTTTAAAAATGTTATCAATTTAATACTCTCCATGGAGAAAATGATTTTCATCATAATTGTCAAATTTTTCAAAAAATTTCTCTTATGGATAATTATCAACTTATACCTTTGTTTATTCAAATGTTGAAATACAACATAAATCCCATTTTCCATCTTATAAACATCTTTTGATTCAAACTGATGGGGATTTACTTGTAAGTCAATGCATGAAAGTCAAGCCTTATTTAGGACATGATACAAATGTTTTAGGTCACATTATTTCTATATAAGCTTGTAATGCTTTATTAAAACAACCTAGCAATTTTCACAGTAACTTTATTTACCAGGGTTGTTTTGATCAAATTACTTTCACTAACAAAGGCAATAAGTTTGTTGTTAGTTTCTCTATACCCTCACAAGTAGTGGAAAAGCCATTACAAAAACTTTTTCATTTTTTATAAATCTTTGTTTGAGACTGCATCAGAATAAAAAAATATAAATTTCTTAGAACAATCCTGTGAGGAGTTACTTGATGCAAACCTTTTATATGGAGCTAACCAGATTTGGTTCAAACACCTTGTGAATCCTTGCTAGTAATACAACAAAATGATAAAATATTTAAGCAACTTCATAAGGTACAAATAATGAAAACACCACATAAATCAGATGAACATGTTACCTCGACACAGAAAATTAATTGCAAACTTGTATCACTGAGGTAATTCTATTTCCTATTATATTTTTTCTTATTCTAAGTTGTTTTCTCCATTTTGTTTGGTGTTTTATTTTCCTACCTTCGGAAATAAGAACCACCATAAAGGTACCATACCAAATACTTTATTTGTTTTCGGTTTCTACATCCATCAACTTCTATTCTTTTGCATTCTCCTTATGTTTGTTGTCTTTTTCAAGTGGATTCATGAACCAGGTTGGGTAAAAATAACTCCAAAATATTGAATGAAAAACTTTGAATTTGAGATTCATTCTCTCCCAAATCTCCTTTTGCTAGAGAGCCTCCAATGCCTAGTAATTCCTAGAAAGTTGGCCAAACCTCTTTCTACTTCCTAGCACCAAAACTACTCCAATTCCTCACCAAAATCTCCCATTCTTGGTGCAAACTCTTCTCCATTTCGTTGCCATTGCATTCAACTTCTACAATCCATCACCTTGGATTGCATCACTTGGTCTTTTCTCTCTAAAACTAGAGTTCTTAAATCAAAGTACTAGTTTATAATGGTTTATAGATCCTCCTCTATTTGGCCTGAGATTAAACAATTTTATGACACTATTCTCGAACATACTTCTTAGACTGTTGGTACATGTACTTTTATTAATTTTTGGCATGATAAATGGTGTTTCACTCCTTCTTTATCAATCATTGCAGGGGTACCTGATGGTTCTAAAATCTCGGATATAGTTTCTCAATTCTGGACTGGTAGTGATTGGAGTATTCCCTTACCATAACAATAGATGCCTAATTTTTTTGAACATATCATGATTAGGTAGGAACAGGATATTCCTAATTGGATTTTAGAAGATTCTGGATGTTTCACTCTTAAGCGGCTAGGACTTTTTTCTTGGATCCAGGAATTCCCTGTGGCTGGGGTAAACTCATTTGGTCTTCATATATACCTCCTTCCAAAACTCTAGTTCCATGGAAAGTTTTTAATGGGCGATTACCTACAAATCAACACATTTAGCATAAAGACTTGCATATATGTTTTATGTGTATGCTTTGTGAAAAGCATGAGGAATCTATTCACCATTTATTTTCAACAAATTTTCCTTACTTCTCATTTCTCTGATGTGGATGTTCTCCTTTCTCTTATTAAGAGTGATGATAGTCCTTTGGTTAATTTGATCAAACTTGTTGTGATAACCTTTTCTATTTGGATGATATGGTGTATGAGGAATTATGCTAGATTTCAAGTTAAAATTGATGTTTCTAGGGCCATTTTGGTCATTAAAGATCACATTTGTTTTAGTGGGTAGTTCGTCTAAAAGTTTTATGCGAAATTATATGTTTGATTTCAATGTGCTTAAGTTTTTTGGTATCAATACTCGTAGTGGTAAAGTTCTATCTCCTCTTCCTGTTAGATAAGAGTTTCATTATCCAAGTTGGGTAAAAATAAACAATGAGGGTGTTGCTAGAGGTTCTCCTGATCATGCTACTTGTGGTGGTATTTTCCGTGGGAGAATTTACTGGTGGTTTCTCTGCTTTTCTGGATGTTCAGAATGCTTTGGTTGCTGAGTTTTATGAAGTTATACATGCTATTGAACAAGCTCAAAAGATAGGTTTTACTAGTTTATGACTTGAATGTGATTCTACCTTGGTTTGTGCTGCATTTACTATTAGGACTAATGTTCTTTGGATGCTTTGTAATAGGTGGAACACTTGTCTTAACTACTGTGGAAAAATCAAATTTAGGGTTTCTTACATTTTTCGTGAAGGGAATGCATATGTTAATAAACTTGCTAACTTAAGCTTTATTCATAAAGAGTATCTGCATTGGTATAATAGGCTTCCATCTAGTTTTTTTTAGAGTTCTTTATTAATAGACATAGATTACCTATGTTCCATTTTTGTTAATATATGAGTTTTGGTCTAGTCCTCCCATATTTTCTTATATTTCCTTTTTTTTTTCTTTTAATAATATTTTTTTTCATGTAGTAACAAATAATTGTTATTACGTGAGGTTTCAGCCTAGCTGAGATGTCAAGTTTTATAGTAATATCCAACATGAGAGCTTTCATAAAAATAAAAAAGAGAACTAGAGAGAAGAGATTTAAGAAAGAGAAAAAAAAAGGATTTGGGAGTTAGGGAGGTATACACTTTTTCACTTAGAAATAGTTAAACAATTCCTCAACTCAACTCAAGATTAACAATTTAATTTTTATTTCTTTTATAATTATTATAGATAATAATAATATAATAAAGGATAAAATAAATAAAAAGTATAGATGAAGTAATAAAATTAATATTTCAAGGATTTTACTAAAACATTTCTTTAAAGATAAAAGTTTACCAAACAAAATAACTAATAGGTGTTTGGTATATTCAATAGACAAAAGGAATCATGATTTATATATTTAAAGAATAGAAAGGCAGTGACGAATTTCATTGATGAATGTCATCCACGTGGAATTAATTATATCTATGTGATAGCCTTGGATCTTCTTCTCCATCTACATCTTCATGCACACACATCCAACAATAAATGCCCACTAAAAATAAACATTCAAGAAAAACCATTGACTAATAATCTCTTCTGCTGCTATATTTGCTTATAGAAACCAAACCAGAGATGTAGCTAATGGCTGCAATCCAACACAAGATAAAGTGAAGAAGATGGAGAGAGAGTTAAGAATTTAACATTTACCAAATGGATTGCACATCATGTGGTCAAAGTGTCAAAAAATAGAATAAAAAATGCAGCACTTTAACCATCACCCACCCACTACATACACTTCCTCAAATCACAGATAGAGAGAGAGAGAGAGACACAAACGTGTGTCATGTTCTTTGTGTTGGCAGTTTTCCTTCCTTCACCGAAAAACACTCCTTAGCTCTATCTTCTTGCTCAATCCTCTCCCCTCCAATCCAACTTCTCCTTCATTTTCTCTCTTTCTTACCCTTTTTCTTCTCCCTCCATAAATTCACGCACACCCATTTTCTAATCCGCCCACACAGATCCAAATTTCTTATCTTTTTCACCGTTCCACGCTAATTCTTCAACTGGGTTATCCAAATCCAAAGCATTACTTTACTAATTAAAGCAACCCCAATTCTCTGGTTTTAATCCCGAGTTCCCGAGTTTGGCTTTTCGGATCAAAATCTTCGACCCATGTCGCGACTCTTTGGTAGATGGAAGAAGGCGCAGGAAATGGCGTCGCTTTCGGGGTTTCTGCCACGTGGGCACCAGCGAATCGGGTTAAATTTTTGCCCAATTTCGACCCAGCTGAATATGGTATCCGGCCACCGGCGGGATGCTCAGGTGGGGGTTCAGGAGCGGTATAAGTGGGACCGCGGCGGGTCGGACGACAACCCGACCCGGAAGATCCGGGCTGAGGCTAATTGCCCCCGTTGCACTAAAGACATGAATCTTGTGTTCTCTAATCGCCACTTTCCCACCCCACAAAGTGAATCGAATTCTGAATTGGGTGGTGAGGGAGAAAGAGAAAAGGGTTACCAAGCGGTTAACCTCTGCCCAAAGTGCAAAACTGCTTATTACTTTCGCCCTTATGACACTACACCTCTTCAAGGTACTTTTGTGGAGATTGGTAGGGTCAGTAGTACTAACAATAATGGTGTTAATAATGTAATTGGTAAGGGACATTCTCCTAGGAGGATCACACATGGAAAAGGTGGTGGTAAAGAAGGTGGTAGTAGTACTAGTAGGGCTAGTCATGGAGGAGAGGAGTCTGGGCCTAAGAGTAATACTAATGCAAGTAAATGGCTTGAAGTCTCATTGTGGGAGACTTTGATGGCATACAATGGTGGTGGTCGTGGTAATGGTGGTAATGGGGAGCCACCTGAGTCGTGGCCTGGTGGTAACGGGAATGAGAATGGGTTGGCTGTGCATACTCCTCCAGGCCCACCTTTTGCACCTGGGATGAATGTTATCCGGGCTACGGGGCCTCCGAATGGCGGTTCAGGTGGTGGTGGGGGCGATGGTGAGAAGAATGCCTGGGGAGGGTCTAATTTGGGGAAGGATTTGCCCTCGCCGAAGGAGATATGTAAGGGTCTTGACAAGTTTGTTATTGGCCAAAAGAGAGCGAAGAAGGTATCCTGTTTTTTTGAGTTTTGTTTGGTTGCTGATGTACAATTATGTGTCAATGTGCCCCTTTTGGATAGTCTAGCATGCAGAATGAGGATAGAAAGAAACTTAGTGTAAATGTATGTCTTTCTATATTCATTGTCATAGCTTTGAATTTGACTCCATAGTTTTTTTTTTTCATTCATTTTATATCAAAAACAATTAAACTTGCTGATATCTTTCAAGTCACTGCAAATGCATTGTTTTGACTGTACCTCATTAATGGTTTATGTTTCTGTTGAAGGTGCTTTCTGTAGCTGTTTATAACCACTATAAAAGAATATACCATGCCACTTTACAGAAAGGGTTAGTTCTTTTACTACCCCTTGGTGGAATTGCAGCCAATTCTTTTGATTCCTTATTTTCCCAGATCTCTTCATGTATAAACCAATCTATATGTCGTGATAGATATATGGGGAATTTACCAAATGTCAAAATCATAGTTTGTTCTTTCACATTATCTATTTGCTATTTGCTATGATTGAATTAGTGGAGTTCAATACTAGGTCAACTGTAGATTCAGAAGTATTAGATGATGACGATAATGTGGATCTAGAAAAGAGTAATGTTCTCTTGATGGGTCCAACCGGTTCAGGTATGACATTCATTGACACTCATTTATTTTCTTTTTTTCTTATAAAATGAGAATTAGTTGTGTCCCCATTGCTTGCTCTTTTTATATCTGCATCTGAAATTACAGTGTGCATGCTATGCTAATCTAAATTTTATCAAATAGGGAAGACATTACTAGCTAAAACACTGGCTCGATTTGTGAATGTGCCGTTTGTCATTGCTGATGCAACAACCTTAACACAGGCAAGTATGAATTCATCAATGGGGATTTTGAAAACAAAGTACAGCACACGCAAGTAAATGATGCAAATATATCAATTTTCCTGTGGCAAAGATCTGAATTTTTTTTCTTATTTTTGAGAGATAGGAACGTATTTGGTATGTTGTGTTGGACACAATCCTTTTTTTTTCTGCTGAAACTTTGGGTGTTCAGTATTAGTAACTATATCTGATTGGGTTTTGTAGTTGTCTCATTTGTCCTTGGACAAAACTTTGTTGTTAGACCTAAAAGAGGATTTTAATTTGCAGGCTGGTTATGTTGGAGAAGATGTTGAATCAATATTGTACAAACTACTTGCGGTATGTGTGCTGTTCTGCACAATTATAATGTTTTATTAGATTATCAATTCTTTCTCTTCTAGGAATTGCCCTGTTTCTCAATTTTTAGTGTCCTAGAAATTCTTAGGTTTTTCTTTTTTATTCTCACTTACATTGCACAGTTGATGATGAATGGATTTTCTCATAACAGAGTTTGTTAAATTCAGGGAAGCTTCCTTTCTTTATAAACTTAATTAAAAATGATAGGTCAGCCCAAATTCTTTAGCAATTTATATTAGTTATAGACAAAGAAAATATTACCCTGTTCCCTCATTATTTTGTTGATATCTATCTTCTTATACAATAATCAAGAACTATTGACTTGTGTTGTCTAGTTAAAAAATTTCTAAATGGTAAAAATTACAATGTTCTTAATTTTTCTAAATTTAGTCTTTATATCCTTGTATGTTATATAGGTTGTTATCTAGTGAGATGTTATATAGCTTTAATGTTGGATTCTTCCCTCATTGGTGTTATGATGCATGTGAGGTAGGAAAGCTAGAGTTTGAATCTCCTCATCTACTGTTCTTATGTGCAAAGCTTGTCCTTTATCTCACTTGTCGTACCTTTATTCCATATCATTGTAATAACTGGTTATTTTTGTGATACAGGCAGCAGATTTCAATGTTGCAGCAGCTCAACAAGGAATAATTTACATTGATGAAGTTGACAAAATAACTAAGAAGGTTTCTTTGCTAATTAATTTGACAAGCTCATACTTCTTAACCCACTAAAGATTTTAAATGTTATGGTAAATATTTTTACAGGCTGAGAGCTTAAATATCAGCCGGGATGTTTCTGGTGAGGGTGTTCAGCAGGCATTATTAAAAATGCTGGAAGGAACTGTAAGTAAAAGATCCTAAATGCAGTTGTTGCTAACTGGTGTATTTTATCTTATCCATACTGGAACTGAAATCTTCATTTTGACAAGCAATTTATTCACATAGGTTCTCATAGGTTTTTCATCTTGAGTCTAGAGTATTTTAACTGGTAATTGATTGGTAGTAGCAAATAACATTGATGCATTAATGGTAATTTCAATTAGGTTAAGAAAGAACATTATACCTTTGTTTTTTTTTGCATGGTAGGATCTGATTTTGAGATTCCTAGGACAAACTCTAATATATTCAGTAAGATGAAGTTGACATGCTTTATAATTCTTGTGCATTGAGGGCGGAGTTGTTGGAACATGAGGCAAGATTTGAATTGATGCAATGTTGTTGGTTATAGGGTTTAGTAAAAGCAAGGGTTATTCGTTGGAGTATAATATTCTTTTCTACAGCGGAAAACTAAGTGTTTGCAATTTTTTCTGTCCTATTAAACAAACTAACAGTAATATAGCTCATTTGCTTTTGTTTTTCCCAAGATTGTGTTTTGAACTGTTGTTGGGGCAAACCGAAAGAACTTGGTATTATAGCTTGACATCTGAGGAAAATGTGCAGTTTTTACCTAATAGTCTCTTGTTAAGTGAAAAAGATGGCCATTTTATTTACACCATCAAAGCACCCACAGCAATACTGAACAAACATTGAATTATCATAACATCCTTTTGCCTAGGAACTCCATGGTAAACAAAATCATGATGATAAATAAAAAAATTAGAATCATTTGAGGTGAGACTAAATTTGCTCCCTGGTCTGTTTAGCTAGTTTTATTCGGTTCTTTATTTTAAAACTGTATATTCTGTAGCCCTTTTTTTAGTGACTGTTTTAAAGATTCATTTTAATGTTAGATTTATTTGTACTTTTTTTTTTTGCAATACAAATGCAAGTTCTCATATTCCAAATTCAATAGTTTTTTTGTAATGTTACCTTTCTGTTTTGTAGAAAATTTTCATATTATCACTTATTAATTGATTATTTGTTCTGAATGTTTTGAAGAGGTAGGTGGTAAATTGGTTAGTGCCATTCTTACTTGCAGTATCATAAACTTGTACTTATTTCTTATTGTCTAGATAGTAAATGTTCCTGAGAAAGGAGCCAGGAAGCATCCAAGGGGGGATAACATTCAGGTATGTTGTTTTGGAAGCATAACATCATCAATCATTTTATTCATGCATGCACCAGGATGTGATTAGACAAATGTTCTCATGTTAGGTTGACATTGTCTTGAATCCTATAATATCCTCTTTCTACATACACTAAAATAGCTATCTTGAACAGCGTTTTTAGGAGTTATTGTTGAACAAGAGCGTTTTTGGATTTTTTTCTTCTTCATCTCTTATCTCTTACAATCTATCATTTTTATCTTTATTTGTAAATTGAATTTTAATATTTTTTAGAAGAAATTATCATTATAAAAATTAAACTTATGATATAAATTGTTTATTATGAATTTAAAATAATTTTACGTGTTAAAAAATATTTATTTCTTACAATTTTTTATATGTTAAAAAATATAATTTATATATTGAAAATTATGTATTTATTATAAATTTAGTTATATAAATAAACTTTTATAATGTGCGTTGCACATGCTAAAAATACTACTGTGTATAATTTATAAACATGTTTCTGTTGTTTTGATTAATGTATCTTTTTCTTTTCTTATTGGAAAAATAATGAAAAAAATGAGAATGGTACAATGACCTCATTAGTTGGTTAATAATGATGTACACTTTTGCTTTAAAAGCTACTTAGATAGCTGGAGTTTCTTTTTAAAACTCGTTTCTCCCAACATTGTACTTTTGAATAGTCTGTCTATGTGGGCTAGTTTCAGTCACCTAGTGGCTAGTACAGTTTGCATATAGCTAGTAACACTTATTAATTCCTTCAATAATATTCTATTCATTTTTTTATCTTATACAGATGGACACAAAAAATATTCTTTTTATATGTGGTGGAGCATTTATTGATCTTGAAAAAACCATTTCAGAAAGGTAGATGTTTTTTACCTTTGACTTGCAAAGTATTTATTTACAAATCATAGATGCTTTACATATGCATTGGTTTCTATCGGAGTATTCACTAACTTGTATTATTTATCAAATAAATCAGACGACAAGATTCTTCAATTGGTTTTGGAGCACCAGTTCGTGCCAATATGAGAAATGGTGGAATAACAGATTCTGTAGTAACATCATCTTTACTTGAGTCAGTGAGTATTGGCTCTTATTATCTGAAATACGGATCTCCTTTTTTTTATAATTGAAGCTTGTAAAATAATGCATTTAAGCTACCATGCTTGGTGTGTGCTTTCTTCTATCCTCCAACACCAGATAAAGACACAATAGTAAGATGATGAATTGTTGTGTTGTAGCTGATAACCATCATAGTGAGAGTAAAATGTTGCGTTTAATACTTTCCAGGTGGAAAGTGCTGATCTTATTGCATATGGCCTTATACCCGAGTTTATTGGACGATTCCCCATTTTAGTCAGCTTGTCAGCTTTAACCGAAGACCAACTTATGATGGTATTCTTACCTTGTTTATGTTATTTTTTTATCATATCATATCTCATACTTCCCGATTTCTCTGAACAATGTAGTGCTCAAAGGACTGATTCTGCTTGCCTGTTGAGTGGTGCATCTTATGATAATTCTGTTCTGTCATTTATGATTTGTGATGGTTTCTACAATTAAAGGCTTGAGAATCCATATGGATTTTCAGCCTCCTAAAAGCTTTAAATCTTTATTTTTCTCTCAAGAATCAAGGCTTTTTTTTTATACAGTTAAAAATGAACTTCAATATTTTTATAAAAATAATAATAAATTTGATAAAGAAAAGAACATAGTCATATGGTCTTTATGTAAGTGCATGGTTCATATTTAATAGCATGGAAAACAATTGGATTTTTTTATTAATTTTAATTACTAGAGTAGGCATTTATGATGTGGGTATAAAATGTAAAAGGAAAAGTCAATATATGTGTATGTCACAGAGAGAGGAATGTCAGGGACATTCTCTTCTATTAGTCGTTTGAAATTGCAATTCTTTTTTGGTCTCATCTTATTTAATAAACTTCTTGATTTTGTAATTTTGTATAAATTTTAATCAATGGGAAAAAGTGTTAGAAAGGGTGTCTGATAGGATCCTCGAACCCAATTATGATAATGAATGAGCAAGAATGGGATCAGATGTTGGACCTAACTTAGAAAATGCCCATCACTTGAAAGTATAATCTAGAAGGAAGAAAAAGAGTTCAAAAAACAGAGAGAATTAGTTAGTGAGAGGCCACATAGTTACTGCATTTGCAGAAGGAATTCTGTTAGTATATTATGTTTTACAGCCTGCTTTAATACTAAGGGAATGAGGGAAGGCAGAAATCCTTGTTGGGGTTCCATCAGTGGCCATATCACTCCTCTATGTGTGTGTGTTGGTGTATATATAATATTTAAATCTTAAAAATTGTCTGAATTGGTTTTAATTTATAATTCTAACAAAATTGGAAGAAGATCCTCAAGGTAGTTATAAAAGTGATAAGACTTGGGTATTATGGGGTGCCCAAATCCCATATCCAGTAGTATGGGATGCTAGGTAGAGTATTTAAGTGTTTGGTTCTTCCTCTTTAATAGCTAGCTTTTCAGGGTGGGTTCCCCAAGTACTTGATACATAGCAATAGTTCTTTGATCGTGTGACTTCCCTAAAGCTATTGTAACTTGGGTGATTCATATTTATTCAATTGCGTGACTTTCCTATAATTATTGAAACACCCATATAAAAAAGGTCTCTTTTATTTGATGTTGACACTTTGTTCCTCTCTTTTCAGTTAGAGTAAAACAATTGAAATGCTTTTGGGAAAGTAGAAAAGATTTTGAAAGATGGGAATCCTTTTCTTTCTATTATATGTTACTTCATGTGTTAATTTTGAAAATATGGTCATATGACTATTGGGTTTGCAGGTCCTCACTGAACCAAAAAATGCTCTTGGCAAGCAGTACAAGAAATTATTTAGCATGAATAATGTAAGCAGCTCTCTCTGTGTGTGCCTCTCATGGTGTGTACTTGTATGTCTGATTCTGTGCATGTGACTACTGTTTGGTGTGAAAACCTGAACTCTTGTGGCCACCAGATACATACATTCCGAACAAATAAAATTTAGGCATACTGAGATGCAAACTGTTCAAACTTTGAATTGGTTAAAGGGATTGATTTAATAATTGTCCATGACAGACTATGCTAAATTTCTAAAGACTAACTCCCTTCATATATCTCTTGTTTCAAATTTGTGTATAATTAATACTTATTTTTTCCATTTGTTGATGATGCCTGGAGCCTGCCATTGTTTTTGGGCCATTTGGTCTTTCTTCTTTGCTGGGGCAAATTTGTCAACTTGTTTTTGCCCTTTGCTCAACATATTCAAATTGTCCTCTGTGTCCATTTGTTAATTATTATTTTTTCAATTAAGAGGGCAAGTAGCTTGTAAAGTGGACACAAGGAAATCTATTTATCACAAACTTTACCCCTACTCTCCAGGTCAAGTTACACTTCACAGAGAAAGCTCTAAGACTGATAGCAAAGAAAGCAATGTCCAAAAATACTGGTGCTAGAGGTTTAAGAGCCCTACTGGAAAGCATTTTAACTGAGGCGATGTTTGAGGTATTGGACGGTTGGTTTATTCTTAATTATCAATCACAAACTATCATAATTCTCTACAGATTTTCACTAATACACACCATGCTCATGTGCAACAGATTCCTGATATTAAGACGGGAAGTGATCGAATTGATGCAGTTGTTGTTGATGAGGAGTCAGTAGGATCACGAACTTCCCTTGGATGTGGGGGTAAAATTCTTCGGGGAGATGGTGCTTTGGAGCAGTACCTAGATAAGATCAAAGATTCAGCGGTATGATCTCCATGCACTGGTTAATGCATTGGATTTTATGTTGGAGGATTGATCATAAAAACTATGAATTGTTCCAGTTACCTTCTAGTATTCCCTGCTAATTTAATAACATGAGATGTTTCCTTCATTTGATTCATTATGAGCTATGAGGATGTTGTATCGAGTTTCAACTAAACTTGCTTAATCTTTTACAGGTTAATGTTGAGGTGGGGGAATCAGATTTACATGAGGGGGATTTGGAGCTTTCATCAAGAGCCATGAGCCTGTAATATCATTCACTTACCATAATCAGTGTATAATTTGTCATTGTCATTGTTATTTGTACAAAACTCATTAAAAAAAAGCTGCTGTAATTATCCCTTGTATAACAGCATAGCTACTTGTCCAAGTTTGCTGGATAGGAAACAAATAATAGAAGAGAAAGAAAGGTGTAGTGTAGCATTGCTAATTTAGGCAGCACATTATACAAAATTTTTAATTATTTCTTAATCTCAATGAGGACTTTTTTTTTATCCGTTGTACTACCAGTGCCCATTACCTACAATGGATTTAATTGTAGTTAGTCTTTTGGCTTATTTCACAACTTCAACTTGTGACCTTGTCACATGTGAAATGACAGTAATCTTAGCTATTGTGCCAAGGATTCTTCAGATTGTCAAGGTGTTGGTTCACATCAAAATTTATGTTTATGGAATTGAAACCGACCAAGGGTTAATAATGATAAATGAACTGGGCCACCTCTGAAATGAGACAACAATAAAAGCCCCTAGGAAGTGACATAAAACGCAATCTTACAAACTAATCATGTGGCAATCATTTCTAGGATGGACCATTACATGAAGGAAAAGGTGTAATAACTTAATAAGTGTTTTCTCTGTTGTAAGATTTATTAGATTGCACAAAGTAAGTTGAAGTATATCTTAATAGTTTCATTCTTCAATCCTTAACGCCACAAAATTAATAGATTTGTAATAAAGTCTCCTTGATATTTTGGTGTATATTTTGCTTTTAGGATCTCCGTAATCAATTCTGAACAAATGACAAGAGGAGTCTGTTAATTATTGCTCATACCCTCATATTTTAGTGTTGTTCTCATGCAATCTTGGAAAAAAAAACTTTCACGAGGTTGTTGAAGGCTATCACTTTCTCTCTTTCATGTACGTGACAGGGGCCTTCTTTTGCAGGCTTAAATCTGAAAATACCTTTTTGTTCTTAATTGAAAATATAAATTAACCTTAAAATACCTTTTTGTTCTTAATTAAAAATATAAATTAACCTTAAAATACCAACACCTTTTTCACCTTCTTCCGTTTTATCCCACCCTGACAACCCCACTCTTCTCTTGTACTTGTTTGTCACTGATTTGAGCTTCTTTCGTTTTTTAAAAATATTCCAGATTACATTATATAGAAAATATTTTTAATTCAGAAATGTTATCTGCATTTGTAGAATCTGAAAACAATTTAAAAAATATATATTATGGATTATATAAGCAGAAGTTAATCTTGGATCCAAAAATAATTTTCAGAAATATATTTTAAATAGCTTTCATATAATCCAAAAACTAATCTGGATTTAGAAAAAATTTCGAACTATGTAATTGAAAAGCTAATCTTATAATCTAGAAAATGATTCAAGATTATGTAATCCAACCATACCATAAACTTCATATATTTTAACTTTTTTACAGAAAAATATTTTTGGAATACAAAAACTTATAAGGTGTCACAAAGGTGCACGAAGAAGCAGCCTCTTTTGCATTAAATTCTTTGACTTATAGAGGAATTCCAACACAAATGGCTAATAGCTACAAATCATTCAGAAGAATCTATTAGCAGAATATCTTGTCCTCGTGAACAAAGAATCTGCAACAATGGATTCAACCAACTATGTAGATAATGCAAAAAACGAGTCAGGAGATGAGAATGTGCTCCCTCCATATTCATCTTAATCATAATGATCAGAGATTACTTTCAATAGGATCACTGTCAAGGTACAATGTAATGGAAGTGAAAACTTTTGGTACATCCTTGTAGCTACTAGTAACTATAGCTTTAGTGAGTAGTCATACTTGATCAAGTTCATACATGGCATATCATTAGTCCACAACAGTAGAAGGGTTTATTGGCATATATTATTTTTTCAAGCTGTAGTGCTTCTTCACAGCTTCAATCACTTCCCATGTAATGTTCATTCCCTTTGGGAAGACAACTAAATCATCAGCCCCAATTTCAAAAGACCCAACAGATTCTTCAACAGTAACCCTCACTTTTCCCTCCAGGAGATACATGGTCTCTTCTTCTTTAAAGAACCATGGAATTTTGGTTGGACCACCTTCCCACCTGTTCAATGTTTAGACACATGTGTCAAAGCTAGTATGAAATATAAAAGATAGCATGGAACCAAAGCACTACAAAATTACACCTGTATCATTCAGCATCAACTATAAAAGCATACAATTTTCAAGGATAGAAATGAATATGAATCCATCTGTCCATAAATTCTTTTATCATAGATAAATAACCGAGTTGAAATTTGAAATATTAGGAAAACATTCTGATTAAGATCCTTAAATAGTTTATTTTAGGTTTTCTTTTTGCTACAATCTGTGTATGTATTCTTTTCAGATCCCTTAGGATGAAACAATCATCCAGGTATTTTTAAGTACTAGAAGTCTACTTTTTTCCAATTATTATTGTTTTGGGTTAAAGAATGAGGTCAGAGCCCACAAAACCCACTTGCTTATATATACACTTTGGCATCACTAAATTATGAACAAACAAGCAAGTTTTCACTAACTAGGAAGGAATAATATTTTTGTTTCACCAACACCTATATAATTCAACATACCCTACTCTACATATGTATTTATGCATAACAAATCATGTGTATGAATATGAATGGTTAATTTTCCCAATGAGAAGGTGGTATAATCCTACAAATGGCAATAAGTAGAATAATATCAATGTGAAAATTAATTATTGACCTTCCAACACATCCATGATAGTTATATTAGTATACATAACCCCAACTGATGATTTTCTTATCCATGAAAGAAATTACTTACTTTACCTTTAAGGAGAAGATCAACATTTGATATTCTAACACATCATTTGCCATGATTTTCTGATTAATGATGAAAATTACTGATTTTACCTTTACCTCCAAATTGAATTGTACATTTCAATGAGCTAATTCCCACTACCTAACCCCAACAGTAACTTCTGAGATAGGAGTGTGAAACACAGACATGATAAAGACCCAAAATTTGCAGTGCAGAAAAGGTTGAAACTTTGAAGGAAACACATCATGGGCAGCAGAGAAAAAGTGAGTAACAAGATCATACTTGAAAAAACAGAAGTCAAAAAAATTGAAAAGAAAGAGACAGTTACTTGTTCCAAGTTGAGACTCCAAGTTCAGTGAGTTTGGACTGTTGTGGGTTCTTCTCTATCTTCACTCCAAACACCTCATAGGTTGTCATGGAGGTTTCCTTAGGCATGAGTGCTAGAAAGAAGAGGGAGAGAAGCAGAGGAACAAGAACAAAAAGTGACAAACGAAGCACAGAAGGCTTCATTGCTTTACCAAATTTTCTGTGTTTCAACAAAAAGTTGTGTTCTGATGAAAGTGGAAGGGAAAAATTTTCCACTTTACAGTTTAGGGGATTCTAATACAAAAGATTTCCACTTTTTCTCATGGCAGAATATTTCAATCACAATTTGGGAACTTTTTTCAATAAAGAACATTTTAGACATTATTATAGATTATGTCATGGTCGACTAGATTCCATTTCCACTCTATCAAAAGTATTAAATAAAATTAATTTTGAAAATAAAAAATAATTAATTATTATATTAACTAAATTAAATATTATTTTAAATATTAAAAATTATTAATATTTAAATTAAATTAAATTATAAATGATTTTTTTAATTTATAAAATACTTTATTTATTAATTAAAAATATATACGATTTATTTAATAAATAATATTAATTTGCAAGGATATAAAAATCTATTTAAACGGTAAATAATAATTATGAAAATCTTTTATATCATGGTCCGCTTACTTATTATTAAATTACTTTTTAACCTTTATAATAATTATTTTAAAATTATACTTATTGTAGTTTTAGTTTAATTATCTCATATATTTGAGTATCTTTAATTAAATTTCTATTAAAAAAATTATTCTATTAAATATTTATATTTTATAATTGAATTCTTGGTATATAATTTTTCCTTGAGATTACGAGATTGTTATCTTTCCATTATTATTATTTTGTCTTCACGTAGAAAATAAATAAATAAATAAATAAATAAATATATAATTAAATTTTAAACTTATCATAAAAATGTCTAAATTTATTTATTGGTAGTTAATTAGATACCAATTTATAAACTATTTATCAATAATAAAAACTAATTTAGAAATCAATAACTTTTTTTAGTATTTATCTAAAATAGTATCTAATTTAGACAATATAACAACTAATTATTTTTAGTCTGTAAAACTGATTTCTATTTAATGATTGTCTAGTAGTATATCCACAACATTAAACATACATTTGCTCCATAGAAAGTAATTTATTTATGGGAAAACGTATCACAATGAATTCAATGAAGATGATGAATAAGATGAGTACATACCACAATAAGACAACTTTCCAACATCATCCAACCACAATGTTCAATCAGTTAGTTGTGATCCCAAACTAAATAGCTTGACCTTTTGGAACACATGTGTTTCAAATCAAAGGAGTCAACTTTAAATGTAATCAAGCAATACTACATTGATCAAGGTTATGATTTTGTCATGGTGGAATCATAGCCAGATAAATATTTTGCATGTTGCATTCATTACAACAACGACTGCCAATGGCGCATTCGAGCCTCTTTTAGAAAAATCCAGCATCAATAGAAAATCAAAAAAATTGAAGCTCCCCACACCTGTTTGAGAACTTCTCTTTCATTTGATCACATAAATTTGGACTCAAGTCAAATAGCTTCCTTTGTGGTGAATTCGGTGAAGGCGAATCCATCAACTCTGATAAAAAGTTTAATTGTGGAAATAAATAATCATCTTGGTTATTCAGTGACTTATAGAAAGGCTTGGATGGCTAAATAAAATGCTCTTGCAATGGAGTTTGATGACTAGGACGAATCATATAATCATCTTCCGAGATGGTTGCAAGTTGTATGAGACAATATCTTAGAAACTATTGTTCAATACATTACTCATTCGTATGTTTTTGATGGTGTTGAAGACCAATCTACTACATCTTAGAATGTGTCTTATGGTCGTTCAAGTCATGCATTACTAGGTTCAACTATTGCAAGCCAATAGTTCAAATTGATGGCACATTCTTAACTGAAAAATATCACAAAACTTTGCTGACTGCATCAATCAAGATGGGAATCAAAACATTTTTCCGTTAGCTTTCACCATTGTTGAAGGTGAAATAAAGGATGCACATATATGGTTCTTCCCATTTTTACAAGCATATGTGATGCCTCGGTCAAATCTATGCATGATTACCGACGTAGGAACAACAATACTATCAACTTGGAATCTCCATAAGTTGCTTGGGAAGGAGATGGTCTGACCTTAGTATATTGCATACACCATATAACATCCAATTCCAAAAAAAGGTTAAAAAATGCAAAGTTAAAGCGACAACTAATAAACATGGTATACATTCCTTAACTTCCATCACATAATTCACTAACTTTTCCACTAATCCCCTTTTTTTTGACAATGTGATAGGTTATGAGATGAAGCAACCAACTCTATAAACAAAGTTATCGATGATGAAAGCAGAATTTCGGCCAGCAGCCTCTTGGATGGATCAAATATCATTGAAAAAATGGACTCAGACCTATGACGGGGCAAGAGGTTTGACCACATGACAATAAATCTTGTTGAAAACATGAACTTTATTTTCAAAGGGGCACAATTCTTACCGATTTGTGCTCTAATTAAGACCACATTCGAAAGAACAAAGGCTTGGTAATGCATATGCAAGCAGGGCATTAATATCCAAAAGATATAGTTGCCTTATTAAGAACGAGGCACAATCTTTTATGTATCATGTGCAAAAATATAATTGAAAAAATTCAGAGTTTGACGTTCAAGAGATAGTCACTCCCCATCTTCGACGTCGACCTGTGTCATATATAGTTAAATTAACTTAATGGTGATGTGATTGTGAGGAGTTTCAAACTCTACGACTATCTTGCCCACACATAATTGTTGTATGTTAATTTTGTCATTACAACTAATGACATTTGTTGTCCCAGTGTACAGTCTCCACAATATTTTCAAGACTTACGGGATCCAATTCCATCTAGTTTAGAATGATGATTATTGATCTACTTACACATGACCAAACTTGGTACATAACCCGATGCGTCGACACAAATCAAGATGACCAAGTACTCAATGTATTCATAACAAAATGCATGATCCAATTCTGAATAAACCAAAAAAAATGTCCATATTGTTGGAGCAAAGGTCACAATAGAAGCAATTGTCCATATAAACAAACTTCATAATAAAATTCAATCCCAACATTCATTGTTAATTTTCTTAGGGTTTTTTTACCTATGTATTTATACCTTCAACTTATTCAAATGCCACATAAATTAATAAACAAAAATTATTTATATATAACTCCATAAACTAACAACCTAAATTTAACTATAATCATACTCTTCATAACAATTTTTTTTAAACAAACTTTATTATCTTTATAATTTTATTAAAATTATCTTTGTTTTTCCTTTTTTACAACTATGAAAACAATATTGTTTACATCAAATTTATCTACTATTTACATTAACTAATATTATATACTTTCTATGTGGTTCTTCTCACTTGTTTGTTTTTCTCTTTCTCACAAGTTCCTTTTATATAGAGAAGAAGAGAAAGACATTTTCATCTAAGACAATAGATTATTAGTGTTTGTCATATTTTAAAAGATACATTGAAAAAAATATCTTTAACTGTATAGGATGAACTTCAGACTCTTCAAAAGAGAGGTATAATTCACACATTCATTATTTCTATTCTTCCTTTTCTTTGCAGAAGTTCATGAATCTACGAGCTTTGAATTTTGACTGCTATGAATGTTTAACACAAATACCTGATGCCATATCTGATCTCCAAAATTTGGAGGAACTCTCGTTTCAAAATGGCGTAAATTTAGTTAGAGCTCATAATTGGACTGGTTTGGTGGATTAACTTAGGATATTGGAAGCTTTTGGCTGCATCAAGCTTAGGAGTCTTCCACCCCTCAAGTTGACCTCTCTTTAAAAGCTTGAACTTTCACATTTTTCTAGTCTTGAGAGTTTTCCAGAAATTGTAGGAAAGATGGAAAACATAAGGGAACTTGGGTTGCTTCAAAAGTCGTCCCTGCTATTCTGTGGAATTGTTCAGTTACAAAGCAGCATTGTCATGATGCCAGAACTGACTCTTATTGAGAGTTGGGGATGGAAAGGGTGGCAGTGGATAAAGTGGGAAGAGGGTGAAGAAAAAGATGGCTCAATGGTATCTTAAAGGTAGAATTGCTTTGGGAGTCAAACTGCAACCTGCGTGATTATCTTTTTCAAAGAGGTTTTACACGGTTTGTTCATGTCTACAGAATCACTTTTTCTCTACAATGAAGATCACTACAGTTAGATACTTACTACTAATTGAAGGGTTGTGAACGAGGGAACTTTTCTATGTTTACGACTGGGTAGAAAATGTAAACAACTAGCCATGTATAAAAAGCTCATCTGATTATACTGTAATTGTGACAAAATAAATTAACACATGCATTGATCTTCCAACATAACTTTTCACTAGTTTAAGACATTTTACAAACTGATGAACCAAAGTTATCTGATAAAACCTACTTGCTCTACTATTGGCTTTATATATCATGTACACTAACATTGGATATATGGGAATCTAGCACCTAGTAAATAAATCAGGCATGTACTGTTGAAGATTGATTTCAAGGCCTCCCCTTCTGGTAGACCATTGAATGCGTTTTGCATGCTAGGATTATGCAATATGCACGTATAATAACAGACAAACACAGTCTGCACGTTCAGATTACATCATGCAATCATTCTTGCCTCCTCAGGGTCTGGAATTATAATGTCAAGCCTCATCATGGGCTTGTACTCGTCTGGTATCTGTGCACCAGCTTGCATGCACACTTCAACCACAGCCGGAGCCTTCCCGTAATATCTCCTAAGTGCAGATGCCAAGGGAGGCCCATTAGGGTCTCTCACATGCCACACGTAATTTGGAGGGAAAACTTCATCCACAGTAGCATCCTGCCAACCATGCTTCCCATCCCTCCACTGGTGCTTAAATTCACCACAAAGCTTAGCATTGTGGCCCCATGGCCCCACATGAACCTCAGTGCAATAACCACACGCTTTCACAGTGTACTTCTTCATCAACTTCCTGACACCCTTTTTTACAATTTCATATGCATTCATTGTGTCTTGGGCAATTTTAGGTAGATCTGACAATGATGGTCGAGGAAATCGTTCAAAAGATCTGTAAGTATCAAAGTCATTGAGTGAAGAGGGGTCCGCAAAGCGCCATGGTTTAGGTTCCTCTAAATTTCCACCTATGTCAATTACTCTCTTCCCTAACATCCGTATGGGATTGGTCCTTCGGCGTGATGGATATTCTGGGATATCAACACCAGCTTGTATGCATAGCTCAACAACGGCTGGAATCCGGTCATATTCAAATCGTGTATCATGCTTAATCCGCTTACCAAAGGGGTCAAAAAGATGATAGGACTCAATTGGGACAAGTATATCATTGACAGAACCCTTTACCCAGGCATGAGCACTCCGACGCTGCCTACCATAAGGACTAGAGCAATCCCAAATGTGGTGACCAGTTTGAGCTACATGAACTTCTGAGCATTCGCTGCATGAATTCAATTGGTAAGAATATAACTCTTGTATCAACAAAACAAATGCAAAGAAACTAGGACATTCAGCAAAAAATATAATATAATCTACCTACAGCCATGTACAGGAATGTGATGCAAGACCTGGGCAAGACATTTAATCAAAAGCTTCCAAGCTTCAAATACTTCATAGGCAACAGGAACTAGATCTGGAACAATTAATCCATTCTTCGGAGGCTCAAGAGGTTTCTCTATTCCCATCCGTGCAATTTTCTTGTCCTCCCTTGCAGCCTGTTTGATTTCCTTAAAGGGAATAGGGTAAGGTTTTTTCTTATTCTTAGGTAAAATTAGAGGTAAATCCTCATTTTGTGGTAATTCTTTTCGTCTCCACACAGTTTCTTTGCTCTTGGGCCTTCGACTGGCACAAACTAAAACTCTCGGGATTGTTGATCTACCTTTGCAAAATTGTTGGCACTTAAACTGCAACATAAACAAAACTAAACTGTAAATTCCAACAAGGATGTTTAGAAGACTTGGAAAACACTTTCTTCAATGTCAGACAAAGGATAACAGCAAAGTCCCTCGGAATTTTCTATGGCTAATCAATAGGAGTAAGGCCGCAATAAACTATTAAGAACACAAAATGGATTTCAAGAAAATTAGACTACATAAAATTTGAGAATCTTCCCAACTAGAGTTACAAACACGCATCCGTTATATATATCACATAAGTGACTACAACCACTACATTAGAAATTAATCATATTTTGTCAAAGGTTTATCCAGAAGAACTTCATTGCAATTCACACTTGGAAGTTGGAACTAGTACATTACCAATATGAAGGGAGGACTGAGTATAATTAAAGTGCACAGGACCTACCTTTTATTCTCAGCTATATTCAACACTGTAAGGAGACTAACAGGTTTTGTAGTTAGATAAGAGAGTATTACAACTCTGCCTTTAACCACTAGATGCAAGTTCAATTGAGAAACAACAAATCGCATTGAATAACTAGAAAAGGTTAAAACAAAAAGTGAAATACTGGGACATCCCTTGAAACAGCATAGAAGTTATTCCGGGAAATTCTAACAGTAATAGCAACCAAGAACAATATCTTGAAGATGGTACCATCACTGATCTACAGCTAATGCTTTATAAACATCTCAATAGAATAACCTCAGAGATAAAAAAACCACCACCACCACAATAAAAGCCAACCAAATAAAACAAAGATGCAGTCATGAGATTATAGAACTCCAAAAGACATTGAGATTGAAATCATTTCTTAGTCACACACATTAGGAAAATCTAAAATCTAACAACAATATCATTAGCAAGCCAATATCAACAATTAATTTAATGTGACGTGACGCTTATATTTCCTTTAGCAGTTGCTTCCCCGAGGCTTGTACACATAATTCCATTAGAGGAATGAACCAATATGATTTCCTAAATGTGTACATTATTAAGTAAAAATAAATGGGAAAAAGCAAATCCAACCTTCAACCCAAGACAATATGACTTAGAAGATAGATGGGGCCAGATAAAGTCCACACTGGAGGAAAAACCTGCAAATAAAAAAATCACATTAAAACAAGATAGAGAGTTGTTGTTGCTTCCCCTTTTGGATGGTGTTCAAGAATATTGTTAAAAGTACTATATCATAAAATTAAATTAAGAGAAAAGGGTAACTCACAGTTATGAGAAGGTTCCCATAATGCAGATGAAAGTAGCGGCAACCCCATGTATGTTTGTTCTCTATTCCTGTAGCTCGCTGCAAACAAAGAACAAGAGGGGCTTCGGAATCAAAAAAAGCTGTATTGGCAGCAATGAATCAACACAGAGGAAGACAGGGAAAAAGAATATAGATTTAGCCAAGCAACTCATGGTGACAGAAGATGAGAGCTGGGACCTTGAAATTTTGCCTGAGCACAGAAACTGATTAGTGCTAATTCTTTGCTTCTTTTTAAACATTGAACAATTTCATTTGCACAAGTATTTCACATAGACCATAAAAATATGCATAGCTCTGGATTAATTCTATTGTTCAATGGTTGTGTTGTGTGCATCTTGAGATTAACTTAAATTTGCTTCTCATATACACAACTAGTACCCTACTAATGGTGTGCATGATTCCTCTTCTGGACTATATATACTTTCCAATTGTTTGAAAAAAACATGAAGAATAGTAGTGGACACAAATCAATCTCTTATAAATATATCTAAAACAGAGATTATACTTTTGGCAAGCACAACCTACATGATTCTCCCTCTCATCCTACTTAATTCTATTAAGAACTCATACTTACATGACAACGATGACATATAACAGGAATTCAACTAGTCAGACAATAATACTGATAAATCAGTTCGGTTGATATAGAACTCTTCCCTTTTCGTGCATATATCAAACAAGTTGTCATTAAAAATTATGCACAGATGAATTTTTAACTAACAAAACCCTAGAATAAAAAATTTGGTGCCACTAGGAATAAAATCACTGAGGAAAAAGTAACTTAAGAAAGGAAGGTCAGGGGTTTGTTATAGGACCAATTTTCTTTCCTTTAAGCCAAAAACATTTTACCCCCCCTTTTTTCTTTCTAGGCTATTCCTTTCCTTCTCTGTACAATCAATTTCTTTCAAAATCCCTTCCATTAGTATAGCAGTGAACACAATTGCTGTATTAAAGCATGTTTCATGCAAATGTTGCAATGATTCAGAGCAATTCCCCATTATCATTTCCTTTTTTTTTACATTCGTTGGGCATCAAACTCTTATCCCATTGTCAAAGCTATTTCCTGGTTAGAAAGAACAACAATATGAAGGTATCAAAAGAAATTTCAAACTTTGGATTGATAACTAGGGTCCTGCACGTGTAGTAATAATAATAATAATGAATGGTATATTTGGAAAATTTACTTTATAAGCACACAGAAGCATAAAAGTAAAAAATAAAATAAAATAAACATTTTCCTGTAAACTAAAAACTAATTTACACATGTAAAAAAAATAGCTTCACCAAAATCCCATTTTTAACTTTTATATAAGCTTACAAAAAAGTCAGTTTCATTTTTCTTTTTTAATTTTCTCTCCCAAAATTATCTATGAAGTAGTTTTCTCCCAACATACCCGTACCATGCTACACCAAGCTCAGATTGTCAAAGTACCTTAAAATTTAGTAGAGACTCTTTTAAAATCCTAAACTTCTGGGAACGTTCATAAATTAATCGGGCAACTGCTAAATGTTACCAGAGACAACCAGAGACAGAACCTTAACATAGATCCCACGTAGGTGGTTTGTCCAATGTTAAAAAACTAATAAAATGAACAACATACAACCTTTGGTTCTCACTTCTAGAGCTGTAAACTCAACCCAACCCAACTATTTTCCTCACAGTGGCATTTTCACAAACATCTTACAGGCTTATACAAGCAAAGTTTGTCTCTTTTACTTCAACAATTTTCGAATTTAATCCACGACAGAATGCTCCAAGATTTGACCTCAACCGGTGCAATCAAAACGCTACCGTTTCTTAGTTCCAATGATGGGTATGAAGAAAGATAAATAGCCATACCTCAGTTTCTCGCCGCTTCTTCTCTATGCGCGAAACAGAGCATATCTGCCACGCCAAATGATATTTTGCTCAGTTTGTAAGTTTCTTTCACCTTTATAAATTTATTAATTTAAAGCATTCTTTAAAAATATTTTAAACACCATTAATTTTTACTTATCCATTTAACCACAAATCATTTTAATATACCTTTTAAAATAATTTATGGAAAAATTAATGAACTCATACCATACATGATGATGATGATTTCTAATGGGATGATAGTGTAAAACTAGTGATCTTAAAAGATATTTGAACTTTATTAAGTTATATAAAAAAAATGAATTGTTTAAAATAAATTTAGCATTCATTTTTTAAAATTTAATGATTGCTTGAACTAAATTCAAATTATAAATTATTAGTGGAAACTCATATTAGGATATCCGCATTTTTTTAATTTTATTATAAGAACGTGTATCCATATTTTTAAATATTATTATAAATTTATAGTGTAGTATTTTAATTTATGTAAAAAATAATGTGTGTAAAGAATATGGAAAAATTAAAACAAAATCAGAAAAACAAATGAATTTAGATTCAGTAAATAAATATTTTTTTATAAAGGAAAGAAGAAATGACACTTGGAATAGGTTAATTGTACGGATAATTTTAAGGGTGTACCGGTACGGGGGAGAGATCGGGACCCACCCGGTTGTCCGATGCCGTGTCAGCCTGACCGAGACCATGAGAACCTGGCCAAGACCTTTGAAGACTTGGCCGACCGGCCGGGGGCCGGAACCCTTGAAGACTTGGCCGACCGGCCGTGGGCCGAAACCTTTGAAGACTTGTGCCGAGAGGCCGAAGCCTTTGAAGACTTATGTCGAGAGGCCGAGACCTTAGAAGGCTTGGCCGAAACCGCCAAAGACCACAGGGATTTGGCCGATGGCAGACCCGCACCGTGGGAATTTGGCCGATGGCCGAACCCCATTACAATTAACGCTCAG
>Ga0123342_1002652_pt1 | contig 29504 bp, 16 predicted proteins | sample Turbeawhitnodule_FD_89960 | JGI IMG/M metagenome (GOLD analysis project Ga0123342, IMG submission 89960) | Root nodule microbial communities of legume samples collected from Mexico - Turtle bean Mexico white nodule | ecosystem: Host-associated > Plants > Roots > Nodule | place: Mexico: Nepantla... | reverse complement strand
GAATTTCCAAAACATACCACAATTCATCTACTAATCATATAAATGTCTAATTAAAGAGATTTTCAATTAAATATACATGAAATAAAAGTCTATATAATTTATAACTATACAAAAAGAAATAAATCAACCTTTTAAAATATATATATATATAGAAAACAAATTTCATATTTATTTGTTTATTTATTTATTTTTAGAGAGTCTAGCTTGAGCTAGAATTAGCTAGCTTGAGCTAAAATCAACCCGAGAGCACCTAGAATTTTAACTTGAGCTAGAATTTGCTAGCTTGAGCTAAACTCAACCCGAGAGCACCCGAATTGTTTTAGCTTGAGCTAGAATTTGCTAGCTTGAGCTAAACACAACCTGAGAGCACCCAGAAATTTTAGCTTGAGCTAAAACTTGCTAGCTTGAGCGAAATATGCAAAAAAAATCTGCATAACTTAATATTCCTATTAGATTATAAATCAACATCTCATTCAATTCATAAATTCTAAATCTACACATTACAATGACATTTCCTGTTCAGCATGATACAATCATTCTCATTGAATCATTGAGCTATTATGTCCAAATTTGGTGACCATGTCACACTCACATTCAAATCTTAAATTCAATTCATAACTTAATATTCCTATTAGATTATAAATCAACATCTCATTCAATTCATAAATTCTAAATCTACACATTACAATGACATTTCCCGTTTGAATCATTGAGCTATTATGTCCAAATTTGGTGACCACGTCACACTCACATTCAAATCTTCTAACCTAGGGTTCTATTGAAAATTTTAAACTAGCTTCCCTTACCTGGACTTAGCCGATGCTCACTAAGAGCTCCAAACCCATCAAAAGCTCAAGGATACCCTAACCTGCACCACGGAGTCCTGATCACAAATCTAACTATATCACTAGGACCCTGAGCTATTAGAGACTAATTCTGAAGATAAAAACCTCACATGCAAACTTAAACTAAAAGGCAACCTAACCATATCAAAACTAACTCAAAGGAAAAGGAGCCAAAAATGAACTTACTCTATCTAAGATTTTGATCGGTCAATCTTGTAGAGTTCACTGCCAGGAGTCCAATGGCGGACTCCGATTGTTGATTTGATGAGTGAGGAGGTCAAAATTTTAGAGAGAAGGCAGAGGGAAGGAAAATGAGTTGGTAGAGAGATGATGATTCTTTTAAAATGAAAACCTGAATAACTAAATTTCTATTTATATAACCTTTTTACTTTAATAATAAAATATTCTGGTGCCATTTATACTATAAGACTATTTATGACACATACTATGTGCACGTAGTTATAATTTTATTACACATTGAAAATATTTTCAATGTGATTGATTTTTAGGTTTTAAACCATTTCCTTTCTCTTGCAATAAATTGGAGTTATGTACACATTTATTTTAATTAAATAAGAATTGGTTGAATCTTAATTTGATAATTAAATAAGGATAAGATTGAATGCTATTTTGATTTGATTTGCATCTCTAGTTTAATGGTGTTTATTTGACTGAATTAATTAGTTGAACCAATTAATTATTCAAAATTGGATTTGAATTTTTATAGAACTATATATGATAAGTGGAATTGTACAAATGTGACTTTTCATTTGTTTTTCAAGTTTTGGTACGTTTACAATTTTGTTTCATTCTAAACCCCCAAATTAATTTGGATAGGAAGAATATTTATATTTATATATATATATATATATATATCCTTTGAAAATCAATCTGCTTTATACTGTCAAATTTTATAAAAGCTTAAATGTTTTTATTTCAAAACAATATTGAAAATCAATGGGTAAGGACTTAAGACTTATATTTTTCTTAAGAATTGTATTTTATGATTGTTTAAAAGTTTAAGAATTAGTGAGAAACTATAACTTAGTTATAATTTTTTGAGAAAAAAATATTTATTTTTAAATTAAGTGGATCAACTCATTTAACTTACAAACTCGTGGTCGGTCAATTCGTCTCAACAATTTTAAGTCTCACCAAAAAGTAGACCGAGTTAGGTTAACTCATTCCTTAAGTGGTTAAGGTGGATAGAACCAATAAACCAAACTAACTCAATTTTATAGCTCAACATGGAAATCCAGGAACAACATATGTAATAATGTTCTCCCACTTCCACTTAGAGTAAGAGGTTATAATAACCTAATGGTTTTTTATGTTCAATCTTAATTTGCTAACACACTGGGCATTCAACACATTGATATGTTTTTTCTCCATATTCAACCAAAAAAATCATTTTTTTACATCTTGATACATTCTTTTTGCATTAGGATTTATATATAAAAAAAAAGAACTATTTCTAAGTGTCTTTTTTTAAATCTCCTAAGACTTTCTTTCTTGGAAACACATAACTTGCCTATAAAAGTTAAGGTCATATCCTGTGTCATACAAATTTCACTTTTCTCCATGATTTTGAAGGTTTAAGTCTACCGTTTATTTCTCTCTAATATGATCTCTTAAATTACTAGAGACAACTATTATAAGCAAAACTTAAATTGTGACCTTCTAAGTGGACCTTAAGTTTAAGGTTTCTTAACTCTTCTAACAACAACGATTCTTAAACCAACATTGAGAAGATGAGAAGTGATTTTCTACTCAATGCATCGATCACGATATTAATTTTTCCTATATGGTATTTTAATTCAAAATCACAATCTTTAAATCATTTCATTCACATCCTCTCCATCATGTTTAGCTCTTTTTGATATAAAAAAGTTTATTTGAAAATTTTGTGATTAAATATCATGAAATGAACACCATAAAAATAATGTCTTCAACTTTTTAGGACATATGTTACTACTCTCTTATCTTGCATCAAAGTGCAACCTACACCTCTTTAATATCACAAACTATCTAAAACTCTTAGCACTCCTGTAATGGTTAACCTTTCATTCAATTCTAGGAAAATGTGTTCACATTTTTCATTCGTACAAAAAGGTTGTCTTCTCCTAATGAGTCTAGTTAAGGAAAAAACTAACTAAAAAAGTACCTTGATATTTTCCTATAATTTGTCATTGGGAAAAAAATGATTTACAACAACTAAATTCTTCAAAGCTCTATATAAAGCAATATCTCATTTTGAAAAAGAGTTAAAGAGAAGTAGAGTTGTCAAAATGCTACCAACCTTAACACTCAAAGCCTTTAAATCTTTTTGGTCCTAAGCTTTGTAAGAATATTGTTTGTGTTCCATAACTATCTAGAATAGTGCATAACCCTTGTATATGTTGTAAGACGTAACCTTACTTTTTAGAGAGCAACCATGTGAACCTTTATATCACTTTCTTTGTAAGCATGTGTGGTTTAGTCAGAAGTAGTTGATTTTAAACAATACTCAGTGGTGGTTTAGCCATGAGTGACTGCATTTCAAACAATAATCATGTTTAGACATGAGTGATTGTGTTCTAAACAATACTCAATGATTTAGTCAAGAGTGGTTGCTTTCCAAACAAACCTTTTTAAACAACATATTGATAAAGTTGAAATTGTGTTTCATAACTCTTCGTAAGATACAACTTTTAACATTTGTACTTGAGAATGCATTTGTAGATTGAGTTCAATTCATTATCACTAAAAGAAATAATTTAAAAATTATAAATAAAACATTGAAAAATGTTTCCAATGTACAATTAAATACAAATATATGCACAAAATATATCTCACCAATAACATTCCTTTAAATTTATTGAGGAGATTCCAAACTACTAAGCGAATTTACTCCATACAACACTTACAATTTAACATCTTGCAATTTTAGAATAAAAATACTATATTCACTAGACTTATAATAAAAACTTTCGAAAGGTAAAAACTTAAATTTTTGAAATCCATTAATTAATTTTATTCAATGAAAGGTAAGCGATTGTGTGATTAAAAATATTGAATAAGTTTAAAATGATTAAGCAAATTTATAACAAAATTTCATATTAATTTTTACACTATTTTGCTAAACAAATTCAGAATGATTGAACAAATTTCCTCACAACAAATCATTTTAAAAATGAACTTAAAAGGGAAGTTAAGTTATATTCCTATAAAATACTAATCTAGATGTTACTTAGAGAGAGAAAGTGTTTAAAACATTTTTAAAAAAAAATAAACTTAATTTAAATTATGTTTTTCTATTGTGTAAAAGAATTACTAAATTTTCTTTGAAAAGAAACGGTAAAATTATTTATTATTACTATTATTATATATATATACAATGAATCTATTTATTTATTATGTAAAGAAACAATTCAATTAATTCATTTATTTATTATACAATGAAAAACTCTCAACAGTCTAGAGTTACTATCCAATATCTCACCATTACAAATATAAAATAAATTTGGAAAAAATATTTTACAAAAAATTTAAGGCTTAATAAATGCAATCTTGTAATAATAAATTAAATGAATCAGTACACACACTTGGTCAAACCATGTAAAGCAGAACAGAACAAAATTATAGAATAATAAGAAGTATAATTTCCAATTAACAAATATTTAACCTTGAAAGAAAAATAACATTGAAGAAAATAATATCAAAATTAAAATTCCAATGTCTTCTTTAATCCTCTCTCACTGATCAGATTCTGGAGAACTGTTATCAGTATTCAGTCTTTACCCCTTCCTGGTTTGTATTCTTTAACCCATCTTCACTCACCTTGTTATGCTATATACATTTTTTTTTTTCAATTTTTGTCTTGTGACAGTGATATCAGTGATACACATTTTATTTATTTATTTATTTTTGTTTTGCATGAACAAAAAATAATCACAAATCCCAAAATCTCTTTCTGTATTCTTTAATATTCACACACTTTCTCCTGTCTCTCAGGTTAGGGAAGATTAAAAATTGAAGAGAAAAAGCTTGATTCTTTTTTAGTGGGGTAGTGCGTTTTGTTTTGTTTAACCATTTTTGAAGAAGAGGGGGAAAATGAGGTGGGAAAAGGTAAAGGTTACAGGAGGAGAAGGACCAGGGAAGAGGTGGGGCCACACGTGTAACGCGGTTAGAGATGGCAGACTTCTTTATCTCTTCGGTGGTTACGGCAAATTTAACTGTCAGACCAACCAAGTTCACGTCTTCGACACTCGTAAATTCCACAATCTTTCTCTTTTATTGTGTCTGAGTATTATTGTTTTTGTTTCTTTAAATCTTGATATCGTTTTTAGTTATAAAGATTGATTTTTCTTCTTAACTTTGCTTGCATTGTCATTTTGTGCTTGGTACTGTTCACTAAGCATGGTTACATTATATTTTTTCATGTTTTCATCTTTTAATTTCTGTTATGGGTGGGGTCCCTGTTGTTCTTGAATCTTATGATCGAATGCATTCTTTATTGGGGCATCCTATACCTTTTAGGTTGAGTGCATTGTTTATTATTTATTTGTTATATATTTTAATTATATTTTGTTTTGACGAGGTGGTAATGAGATCTTTTTTTTTTCTGCTGTACACCGTAATAAAGGTACAACATAACCTAGAAGGTTTGGGAAAATAGATTTTGGTAACTTGTTTACTGTTTGATGGTGTAGTAGTTTTGTTTTGTGCTTCGTGGTGTTTGCGTTATTTTTGAAGTGTTTCTATCCATTTATTCTGTTATCTGCAGCTATTTTATGGCTCATGTTGGTGATTTGCAGTGAGGCGGATTTGGAGTGAACCAGCTGTTAAAGGGACCCCACCTTCTCCTAGGGACAGCCATAGTTGCTCGGTTGTTGGCGATAATCTTTTTGTGTTTGGGGGTACAGATGGGACCAGGCTGCTGAATGATTTGCACATTCTAGACACTGGTGAGTCATTATTCTGGTATTTTTAATGTGGAAAGGGAATGTTATTAGACTAATTTTTACACCATAGTGATGATCTACTTATGTACACCCTGTGGTGTACAGTAACTGTTTCACTTCATGACACTCACTATTGTTAAACTATCTTAGCTTCACATACATGGATTTTTCCAACTGTGAGAGGGGAAGCACCAGATGCACGGGAGGGTCATGCTTCTGCAGTTATTGGCAAACGACTATTTGTGTTTGGTGGTTGTGGGAGATATTCAAATAATACTGATGATGTGTACTACAATGACCTTTACATATTGAATACAGGTGACTTTTCTTTATCGCAGACTACCATTTATTTATCTAACTAATTCACTTTTCAATTTTTACCCTTAAAATTCATGAGACCTCACACAGTCACATATGTTGATATAGTGTGACAAAATTGTTAAAGATTTCTTATCGTAATTATTATATTCTAGTACATTGGTGGAAATGGAATAGTTATGCTTTTTGTCTTGATTCTAGAGGTTCATTATAATTTCAGTTGTGAATGAAATGCAAGGAAGGCTGCACTGTTTGGTTGTTCTACTATTTACTCTGTTCTGTATAATTCCATTTGCATTAGTACTTTGCAGTTTTTCATTAATGGATAAGATGACAAATATACTAATGATTCCTTTTCATCTTTTCACTTGTAGAAACATATATGTGGATGCGTGCTATAACATCAGGCACTCCACCATCTCCTCGAGATAGCCACACTTGCTCATCTTGGAAAAACAAACTTATTGTGGCAGGTGGTGAAGATGAACAAGATTATTATCTGTCTGATGTTCATGTCCTAGATACTGGTAATTGTTGTATCCTTTTATATAAGCATTATACTTTTGGTGCACTTATTGAATATTTGTGCAAGAAAGGTGATATTTATCGGAGTAGAATTTACTAGAATCTTCTGTAAATGCAGATACTCTTATCTGGAGCAAAGTGTGTACGTCTAGCCAATCATTGCCACCTCGAGCTGGTCATTGTACAGTTTCTTTCGGCAAATACTTGTTTGTGTTTGGGGGCTTTACGGAAGCTCAAAGCCTATACAACGACTTGTATATGCTTGACATTGGTATGTCTAATATCGATATTTGTCTCTAAGTCTGATAAACACTGAAACAGGAGGTCAAACTTTTTAATTGTACTAGTGTGCATAGTAAATATTTATTGTTTGTTCATGCTTTAAATTTGTGCCCTATATAATTTTTCATTTCTGACTGAAAACAGAGACTGGTGTGTGGACGAAGGTGGCAACTACACCTAATGGTCCTTCTGCTAGATTTTCTGTTGCTGGTGACTGTTTAGATCCACATATGAGTGGTGTTCTTGTGCTCTTGGGAGGTTGTAATAGAAATCTGGAGGCCCTGGATGATATGTATTACCTATACACAGGTTGAGCTAAGAGTAAACTTTTTCCTGTATATACTGAGGAAAATTTTGATTGTAAAATTTCTGCAGATTAAGAAGTATGTCACAGAATCGTGTTTCTAATATATTTCTGAATTTTTAGGGATTGCACGGGAAAGAGATCCCAGACTAGATAAGCTTTCCTTAAGGAAGCAATTGAAGCTGAAATGTCAAGGGCAGAATCTCAATCTTGTCCAAAACCCAATTCTGTGTGGATATGGAGTTAATGCTGATGGTAACCATCCCATGAAAATCTTGAACTATAGCCAACTAAGTGAGAATTTGCTTATATATGAACGTTCTGAGGAATATAACAAAGTCTTGTTTTTCCTTGAAGTGATATGTTTTCCTGTCATTCTTGGTACATTGGATTTTGGAAGTCTGTCCAATGTATATCACAGCTTATATTGCGTGCTCTCTTGTTAATGTATTTTCTTGGTCTTCTACCATTTTGTGTGGATAATGTTAAGGTAGTGAGGATTGGTCTTCTTGGCTGCACTCAAAATATAGTTAGATTCTCCGACTACTTTGTGTGTTTATTCTGAGACATGTACCTTAGTTGTGGCAAGCTGATATTTTGTAAAGTTTTATAAGTTCTAAAAGATGGAAAATGGTGTTTCGTTATGGGCCTGGATTAAAAGAATGGAAAATGGTGTTTAGTTATTTCCATTCAAAGTGCGAATCTAAGTATCGAGCATCATGTTTACAGGTAAACTAAATACCCCAGTAAGGCAACCCATGCATCTGGGACAGAGAGTGTTTCATGCCAAAGTTACGGAAAAAAACTCAACAGGATATACTATTGAAACTGTTATTGATGGAAAGCATCTTCGTGGAATTCTGTTTTCAAATAAGCCAAACATTCTTAGTTCAGTTGCTAATACTTCCAATAGGTATGTCTTTCTCTTTACAAATTTTCACTACAATGAATCTCCCTTTTGGAAAAATTGGTTTTAACATAGTGCTTGGTTCTCAACAGGAAAAGGACTGCTAGTGAAATTGAAACTGTTGCTGCTTCAGATGATATTCTTATGCAATCAAACAATGTAACAACTTCTACAGTGCTCAGGCAAGACAAAAGGGAAGATCAACAGGAATTACGGACAGAGAGTTTAGAATTTCTTGAACGCCATAATGAAGCAGATACTATTGCTGTATCAAGTATCCCGACAACTGCTGCTGAGTCCTTTAAGGTCAAGTAGTTTTTTTATTTTACTTCTGTTGAATTGAATTCTATATGTGGGCCAGATTAGTGGCTCTAAAATTTTATGTAGAGGCACCAACAGGGAATAATTAAAAATTTAAAATTGATAGTTTCAGTTGAGTTTTGTTATTGGAACGAAGTTGATTATAAATGTGATCTTATAAACGGTTTTAGATTCTGTTTGCAGGGTGAAGTTTATGAGAATTTGAGATTTTTCAATTGCTGAATAAAATTTTCAGTGTCCAGTGCCTGGTTTGTCCATAAGTGTTGTGCATGTAGGCACTATGCCCATAAAATTAATAGGACTTGCACATGGTTGTAAGTGGTGTATACCCACACAGGCTCTGTCTGCATGCAAGAAAAGCTCTGGATTGCCACTAAATATTGATTTTTTTTCCTATGTGTTATGGGTTGAATCCTGAAATCCTTTTCTATGTAACCTTACCTGAGATATAGTTGGTCATGATCTAATTTATTTAATACCTTGGTGGGATATTTGTACCAACACTAAATTTTTTCCTTTCTTGCCGTGTGTTAAATTATGTTCAATTCAAGATAGTGATCTCACAAAATAAACATTCTTAGAGTTTCCACACAGGGAGACTATTTCCCTGGCTCTAGTGGTGTATGTGAATGAAAAGTCACCCGCCAGTTAATGTGCATGAATCTAATTCTAAGGTTGAGTTATGGAGTCCTAGATGGTTTCTAATGTTCCCAAATGGATACCTAACTAATAAGGAGTATCCCTGGAATGTAACGTGAGTCTTTGGTAAGGTTTCTTTCTTACTTACACATCCATGAATATCCTTCAGGTTTCTGTCGACCCGGAACCAGAAGCTAGTTCCTTGAATCTAAACAGTGATGAGAAAAAGGACAGTGGTGAGAAAAATGACGCACCAAAATCCTTAATTGAGAGCTTGGAAAATGATGGATCCAATGATGTGACAAGTTCCAAAGGTGAAATTCAAATTGGTGATCAAATAAATGTGCCATTTTTCAATTGTGAAATTTCAAGACAAACGAGTGATGCACCAAACTGTGATGCTAATATCCTGGAACCTGCAGCAGCGGAAAGTTCTGTTTCTCCGCCAAATCAAGGTATGGAACTATGGAGAGCAGTTAGTGGAGATTCTTTGGCTTGACCTTTTTCGTCTTTTGCATGTCTTTGCATAAAATAGTATCACCTTTTTCCATTTCACATATGCCAACATTTTCATGAAAGTTTGAGTTAAATCTAAATAATTCAATTGATAAGTTGCTTCTATCCCCCTCCCACTATAGAAAAGAAAGAAAAAAACATCTGGCTTTACATATTTTGTCTTTTGCATGTCTTTGAGTGAAATGACATTTCCTTTTCATCTCACATATGACAGCATTTTCATGTGAGTTTGAGTTAAACCTAAATAATTCAATTGAGAAGCTGCTTCTATCTCCCCTCCCAAGAAAAAAAAGAACCTCTGGCCCAATATGCTTTGGGATAATTGATTTAATTTTATAAATGGGATAGGGAGATAATGGTGATGTTTCTTACCTCTTACTTAAAAGAAGTCATCATGTATGCACTTGAAAGCCGCATGAACGATTAACCCTTTGTTTTGTTTCAATTATTTCTGTTTAAAAACTTAAAAGCAATCATGATTAGAGATAAGATATATTGCATCAGATAGATGTCTTCGTAATGTTAAATGAACTCTTGTAATGCTGAAAACTAGAAAATCTGGAGTAAATTTTCCTTTGTTATATATACTGAGTATATGTGAACACGCAGTTGATTACAATATAATTTTTAAATCAAATAATTAGGACTCGATTTCTAATATATTAAATTGTAAGAAATTCTATTAAAAGAAATTGTTAGAAATTTAGTCAGTTTAAAAACAATATGATGCTACTATCTTTAGAGCACTTAACTTTGTTACTAATAGTGAGAAATCTTGATTACCACAATGTTGCAGCACTGTGTTGTTCACTCATAGTGTTTTATAGTTTTGTTTACAGCATACCACATTTAAGCACTTGCATTATTGTGAGTTTGAGCACAATTCTTGTTATATGAGGTGCAATTTTCCTTCGAATACAGGAATAACTGTGGATTGCGCAACTCCAAGGACAGAAGGCCAAAGTGAAGAAGCAAAATTAACTTGAATTCAGGCATTTGTACATTCCTCTTATGAAGGTTACAACAGATGCACATAACAGTTCAATACAGACAAACGTGCTAACTGGTGGGATATACTGTTTACCTAGACAACATATCTTGATCTAAAATTGTTGAGCAAGACCATTATTACCTTAGGTATAGGTAGTGTTAGAAGTTTTTGTCTGCTACTAGTTAGTTTTTGGACATCATAAACTGTTTATTCATTAGGAGAAAGATATTGTTAAGAAGCTGACAATAGTTGCCAACTTCTAATATTTTTTCTTGGTCGGGGTATCATCAATAGAGGAATATTGTTCTCATCAATTCAGTTTTATGGGACCCATGGTTGTAGCGTGTTTAAGAAATTATATTAACACATTAATTAGCTCATATAATTTAGTATAGATTAAATTTAATTTAATAAATTGTTAAAAAATATTTTATATCACAAATTTTTAATACACTCTTTTTTATCAATTAAATTTTATAGAAAACTAAAATTTAAGAGTTATTAAATAAGAGAGAAGTCCTATACTGTTTTGTTTTTTTAATAATTTTCAATCAAAATACGAAATAAAGAGTACATTTATAGTACTTCATTTATATTTATAATTTTAAAAACATTTGTGGTGGACGATGGAGTTCATGCATCGACACTGGACAAAAGTATCAAGGATCCACAAGAAAAAGAAGAGCACAACTTCATGAGAGTTTGAGTTGCTTACTATGAAAGAAGGTGAAAAAGTTTACAACTTCTTGGCACGAACCTTGACGCTAGTGAGTAAGATGAAGTCAAATGGTAAGACAATGGAGCAAAAGTACAATGGTTAGTAAGATACTTATATCATTGACGACCTAGTTCAATTATGTTGTTCGGAAAATAGAGGAGTCCAATGATTTAAGTACTTTATGCATTGATTAGTTGCATGGGAGTCTATTTGTACATGAACAAAGCATATAGGGATACCAAGAGGAGAAGCATGTGTTGAAAGTAACTCAGGAAACTAACCCAACAGAGGTACATTTAGCCAAGTTTTATCGATGATTTAACTTGTAAAACTTAGGTATATTTCTTACATGAGAAGTCAAAAGTGTGTGTACATTTAAAAAGTTCAAGGCTGGTGTTGAAAAAGAGATAGGTGCATACATAGCTTGTTTAAGGACAAATTGGGGTTTGAAGAGTTTTGTCAATCACACAACATCAGTAAACATTTGACTGCATCTTATACTCCTCAGCAAAACAGAGTGGCTGAAACAAAAAATAAACAAGACAATTATGAATGTTTTTCTCCATGTTAAATGTGAAGCAAGTCCCTAAAGTTTGTTTTTGCTTGAGGCTGTAAAATGTTGTGTGCATATTTAGAATCGAATGTCCAACAATAGCAGTTGAAAACAAGACTCTAAAAGAGGCTTGGAATGGTGAGAACCCTATGGCGGAGTCCATTTTTTTGGATCAAAGGAGGACTAAGCTAGACTATAAGAGTAGAAAATGTCTCTTCCTAAGAGTTAGTGATGAGTCCAAGGTATGTAGGTTATATGATCCAATCTCAAAGAACATTATTATCAGTAAAGATGTTGTTTTTGTAAAAGAAGAAAATTGGGACTAGGGGAGAGCAGAGGAAGAAATCAAGCAATACCACGAGAGGACAAAGCACATAGACATCAAACTGCACTTGATGAGAGACATTATTGAGTTTGGGAAGGTCATGATCAAGAAGATAGTCTCATAAGTGCTTATGAAGTCTTTGCCAAGATTAAGGTTTAGATATTGTCTGGATCTAGTTAATTTTTCGTTTAACGAGAAAGAAAGTTGAAGTTGGATGCTCTTCAATGATTTGGACTCAAGGTGAAAAATTGTGAAGATCGATTCTAAATCATATACAACAAACTATCTGTTGAAGAGCTTAGTCAGACGGTTTGGTTAGATTGTTTAATGCAAAGGAGAAGAAAAACGTCTACTAGGAACAATTTAGTAGTGTTAAGATGGGTGAGATCATCTAGTACGTGTTTGTTGTAACTATCTTAGCGATTTTATTGTTTTGAACGATTTTCTATTACTCCTTAGTCTAAGGACTATATAAAGGCTTTAAGAGCTCAAACGACACACACGGTATTGTGAGTAGACTCTATGTATAGACCATTTGGTATTAATAAAAGTAATTTCTTCAATCTTATGTTTTTGTTTATTGTTGTGTTATTGTTAAGCAACATATTTTTTTATGTACGTATTGTACTCTTGTATTAATACAATCATTGAAAAATGATAAATCATACTAAAAAAATATAATAAAGAAAAACAAATATTAAAGAAAAGAATTAAAAAGCATAAAACTTTTATGACTAAAATTAATATTACCGCATAACGAAGTTTACACATTAATGCATGATAATATAACTATTGTTGAAAATTCAATGTCAATTAGAGATAAAGTCAAATTGCATTATATAAATGCGAGTAAACTTCATTTTACAAGTCAATCTTGCAATGATGTAGACTTAAACCCACTTTAGTGATATGATTTTTTTTTATCAGCAGAGAATTTAATGACATGGTATCATAGTTTATCCTAGGAAGACATTTTGAACTTATTGTGTAACCTGCTATCGCGTCATTATTAGACCACCTATAAATATGTAGTCCCACGTAGGGGTATGTTGAAAATACATGTTGACTAGAAATAAGACTAAATTACAATATATAAGTAAAGACAAACCTTCCTATAAAAGTTAATTTTGTGGGAACTTAAACCCACTTTTTAACAATAATATCCATAAATAAGTAAATATCACGTCAATCAGTTCTGAAAACAAAGTGAACAAATCTTCCATCTTTTTTTTTAAAGACAAATATATATGTTCTTTCCTTATCAATACTTTGCCTCTCATGTTCGTGAGCCTTTTATTGTTGTAATGTAGTAGTAAGATTATTTCTCATAAGCCAAAAAGGATTCCTTCATACATAAAAGAATGAAAATCACAACAAAATTTGAAGTAAAATCTATCATGAACCCAACTCTTTTTCAACTAGGCTAGCCGAAAGTCACTCCTTCTACTGATCCAATATTGATGATCCAATATTGACAATCCATTTAGAGTGAAGAAAAGACATGTTATGGACAATGACATCACAAATCCATTTGAGAGATGATGATTGAATTACAAGCCTTTTCTTATTCTCAAATTGATTTCTTATTGAGGCAGTTTGTGTTTTTTTAATTATTTTTTTATGATAATAAAGTCTTCTCATATATAAGTCTTGAGATATGTTTTGTTAATTATGGCTTAAAGTTTTGCTATTTTCCTTAAATGATGTCATTTCAAATTTATCCATCTTTATATTACATATTTTTTGCTCCACTCAAATCTCCAATAATGTTATTATTATATTTTATCAATTACATAATTAGATGTAACTCAAAAAAATTCTACAACATACTACATACTAAATATGACTATAGATCAATGATAAGTCCATAATAGTAAACCAATTACAAGTTAATTAATTCATATTCTAAGAAATACTCTAAACCTATCGTACTCTAATGAATTAAGATAATTTTTAAAGTAAAAAAAGTTAAACTTAATAGATTAAAGTTGAACCCAAACTCATCTTTTACTTATGTAACAAATTAAAATAACATTTAGAGTAGAAAAAACTTAGGCTTCACATGACTTTATTATTAACCTTCAATAACAAAAATCATCATGACTTAGTATAACTTCACTTAATCTGCTAAAATAAATTTATCGCACTAAGAAAAGTCATATTGTTCCATACAACTTCACCATAAACATTGAAATTGTTTCTAGATCACACAACTTCACTTCATTTTAGCTAAGTCGTCTTAAGTTTACACGACTTTAATAAAGTTTCAAACTAACACAACTTGAATAAGTTACCTATTTACTTAATTAAAAACACCCTTTTTGATAATAAACAAGTGAAATTTCATCTCTTAATTAAATTTTCCAACAAAATAAGTGGAGTATAAATAAAATAGAATAAAACATTTATTATTTAAATAAATTAAAACAATAAAAAATTTATTTATTTATATTTATTTGAGTGGAAGATAAAATAAAAAAATGTAAACATTTATTGCCGATTAAAAATAAATTTAGATTTAAAATTTTAATTTTTAACATTACTTTCAAAATTAATCTTTTATGATATTTTTGACGATTTTATTGTTTAAATAATTACAGCCTCTTAAACTTTATTTACCTTCCATAAATATATCTATTTAGATTTGTTTGAACAAACTTATATCAAAACATCTTTATAATTTAAAATTAATTTATAAAAATTCTTTAATATAATTTTTTTTAAAATATTTTTAAATTATACATAAGTTAATTTTAATTTACAAAAAGTTATTTTAATTTTAAATATTTTGGGATAAACTTATCCAAGATACCTTAATCTAAATTTAAAGATTAAAAAAATATTTTGATAATTATTTTTCTTATTTTAATTTATTCTATAACAATATTAATATTAATGCAGAGGAGAGTCTCCTATTTATTTTTCTCTAATAAAACAAAATAGACAAAAAAAAATGCGAGTTTCTCAGTGTAACGGTTCTGGGATGCGTTTGGGGCAATTGTGTTTTTGCGACATTAATCTGTTTTCACTCCCCCAAATTCTTCTTCTTTCTTCTTCTCACTAATCACGCGCAATAACAATTACGCGAATCCACCAATGTACTTCTCCCCAACCCCTCTGCTCTCATAGCTTCCGACCTAGGGTTTATCTCTCACACTCCTCACTCGCTCCCAACAAAACCCTACCCCACCGATTCCCATTACCCACAAGCTATGATTCCTCTTCTCTGAAGCTGTGGCTTCTCAGAAATCCACAAACGGAAACGGCGCGTTCTGCTCGCGGCAATTTTCGATTATTCAAATATGAAGAGTAAGGGGAATTGGTTTCTTGTTTTTATAGGAAAATGTTATATCACCTTTTCTTGAAAGCATTTTCTTTCTTAATTCGAACCATTAATATCCCACTTGCTGAGTTAGTTAATAATACTTTGTTGCTTCTGGTTGTTTTGCTTGCTTTTCTCCTTACTTGTTTTATTCACTTTATTGTTGTTGTTGTTCAGGGTATCAGATATTGGAAGCAGTGAAGATTATGATTTTGGAGTTACTTTATTGCTAGTTTATGTTGAATAGGAAGTTTGCATTGGAAATATGTATAGTCAAGTGAATCGTGGTTCTCATTTCGGGCAGAGTCCTGCCCCTCCGGTGCTGCCGCCTCCACCACCACCACCACAGCAGTATCAGCAGGCTCCGCCACATTTCCATCGGTTCCCACCACCTAACGTTGGTGGTCCTCCTCCTCCTCCACCTCCGCCTAACATTGGCGGTCCACCCCCACCACCACCACCTCATCATATTTATTTAAATGGACCTCCTCCTCCTCCTCCACCACTGCTTCCTAATTCGTCTTCCTTAGTTCCCATTAACCTTCCGGTTCAAGGTTCACTTAATGTTAGGCCAAATGCAGGACAATCTTATGCTATCCCTTCTCAATTACACCATGGGAACACCATGGCGCCACAAGCATCATGGGCTCCAGGGCCATCGGCTAGAGTATTGCCACCACCACCTCCACCCCATCCTCCCTCGGCTTCTCAAGGTCAAATTTTGTATAACACCCCTTTCCATCGTCCACCTCTGCAGCCCGGTGATGTTCAGAATCTGCATAATGCTCCTCCACCACCACCCCCTTCACCAGGTTATTTCCATTCAACTATTGGGAATTACCAAGTGCCTCCTGTTATTCCCCCACCTTTGCCGTCGTCTCCACCACCTGCTCTTCCGGCTCCACCGCCTCCTCCTCTTAATGCTCTGGTAACGTCTTCCTCCTCATCAAATGCTGCACGCACTGATGACCTTCACCCTGTGAAGGTTTCTGGGTTAGAATCAAAGACTATGGATTCGGTTGACGGAGTTGTAGCTTCTCTTCCGTCTGGTATTGTACCTGTACATGGTTCTGATTCTAATTGGGATGGTCCAAGTTGTAGAGAGGTTGCTGGTGCTGAAAAAGATGAGGATCTTCCCCCACCTAAGCCAACGGAAGAAAATACAATATTGAAGATAGAAGCTTTGTGTCAGCTTATTTCTGAGAAGGGTGCTGATATTGAAGATAGGATTCGTCAAGATGAATTTCAAAATCCTGAATATGAATTTTTGTTTGGCGGAGACCCAGGAACGGAGGCTGGAATTTCTTACACTTATTTCCTGTGGATGAAGAAGAAATATAATTTAGATACTGGATGGCATGAAAAGAAAAGGCAACCAGAGAGAGTATATTCTTCAGGTGAGCAGTATAACCTGCATGTTGCAACTGCGGGTGCTGATTCTGACATGGAAATGGAAGGTTAGTTTTCTTATGATCCTCAAATTGAAAACTGATATTTAACACTTTATATTTGAGGTATTAAATTATGACATCTCTCATTCTAGTCCAGCATTGGTTTGAGTATGCTGTTACGTATTCTTAACATGAAAGCCCCTATAGTTTGTATTGAATTCCTTATAATTATAGAAATAACTGATCCTATATAATAGAAAAATATCTAGATTGTATATGCATTATCAGGAGCGATTTTATTTATTAGCCGAACTTATTAGCCAAACGTAAAAACAAGTATCTTATTGAAACTACTAGGACACTTCTTCTCGGTCATCTTCCTAACCATTTTTGGGGGATGTTGTCCTTATAACATGTTATCTCATTAATAGAATATCATCATTTGTCCTTAATGATTGGGTATCACATTCTGTCCTTTTTTCTCCGTCACTACTCTATACAACCTTTCTCCACGTGTTTTTGGTACCATATATTTTGTACATAACCTCACACTTGGTCGAGATAAACTTTTCCTTTGTCATTCAAATGTGTCTTCGTGGGATATCATCGCAGTCAAAAAGGGTATTGATATTTCTCTCCTAATCTTCATAGGTATTTTGTGTCTTCTAACATTTCTTTCTTTGAGTCTGTTCCATATTATACAATTATTCATTCCAATAACGACATTTGTGGTCACTTTCCCACCATTGTCATTCTTCCTTCATCACAATCAATGACTTTATTAAAACTTAGGATGCTTCTCCAACACCTCTCTAGGAATATCATCGTTGTTCACAACCTATTGAAATTCCAGTACAAGATTCGTCTTCGATGGATAAAGATATGGTGGAGTCCATGCTTAATCCTTCCTCAACACGATCTCCAGTACTGGATCCAATTTTCTTTGAAAATGATTGGCCTATTGCTATTCGAAAAGGTACACGTTACCTGCAACCTTTTTCCCCACTATACTAACCTTAGTTATCATCAACTTTCCAACATACATTATACTTGCTTGTTTTCACTATCTTCTATTCCTATTCTTAAGTCTCAAGGTAAAGTTTTATCTCACCCAGAGTGGTGACAAGTGATGATCGATGAGATGGGTGTGGTATTTAGGAGTTGGTTCTTCTTCGAACTAGCAAATCAATTGTTGGGTGTCGATGTTTATGTACGCTTAAAACAAGAGTTGATGGTGACATTGATTGCTATAAAGCCGGACTGGTTGCCAAAGGATACACACAAATCTATGACCAACGCTTAAAATAAGAGTTGATGGTGACATTGATTGCTATAAAGCCGGACTGGTTGCCAAAGGATACACACAAATCTATGACCAATCTTATACTGATACTTTCTCTCGTGTTGCCAGAATGACATGTATTCGACTTCTATTTTCCATTGCAGTTATTTAAATTTGACTCTATTTTAAGTTGACGTAAAGAATGCATTTTTGCATAGTGATCTTGCTGACAATGTCTACATGGAGCAACCTCCTTGAGTTATTGCTTAGGGGGAGTCGTCTAATATGGTATGTCGTCTATGCAGGTCCTATAATGGCCTCAAGCAATCACCCTGGGCATGGTTTGAGCATTTCTAGGTTGTCATTTAGCAGCTTGGAATGATATGAAGCGATGTTGATAATTTTCTATTCTATCGTTGTTCTCCCTAAGGATGTATTTATCTCATTATATATGATAATGAGGGTATTGCACAACTAAAACAATATCTTGCTCAAAAGTTCTAGACAAAAGATAATGGACACCTAAGTATTTTCTTGGTACAAATTGTCATTTAGCAGCTTGGAATGATATGAAGTGATGTTGATAATTTTCTATTTTATCATTATTGTCCCTAAGGATGTGTTTATCTCATTATATATGTGGACAACGTTGTTATTATAGGCAATGATAATGAGGGTATTGCACAACTAAAACAATATCTTGCTTAAAAGTTCTAGACAAAAGATTATGGGCACCTAAGTATTTTCTTGGTACAAAAGTGGCACAATCCAAGGATGGTTTGGTCATATTTCATAGAAATTTGCTCTCGATATTCTGAAAGAAACAAGGATGACAAATGCTAAGCTTGTGGACATGCTAATAGATCCGAATGTCAAACGTGTACTTGGCCAAGGAGAACCAAATTTATTCTGGGAGATACCAAAGGATAATTGGTAAGCTAAATTACCTCATTATTACTCGTTTTGACATTACCTTTGCAATGAGTATGGTAAATTAAATTTTAAACTCTCCTTGTCAAGAAGACCAATAGGATGTGGTTGTTTGGATCCTAGAGTATATCAAGAAGGCTATTGGAAATTGCTTAATTTATGAAGATAAGGAAAATACTCAAATTATTTGGTATTCTGACGTTGACTGACGATAGATGCTCTTCTTCAAGGTATTGTGTTCTTATTGGAGGTAATTTAATCTTGGGGAAAAGTAAGAAACAAAATGTTGTGGCAAGATCAAGTGTAGAAACAATGTACAAGACAATGACATTAGTCACTTGTATGGCTAAAATAACTCCTCCAAGGGCTTACATTTGAAGAAAGTTCTCAAATGCACCTTGTATATGACAATTAGGTAGCATCACACATTGCCTCTAATCCTGTCTTTAGGAGAAGACCAAACATAAGAGAAAAACTGGTGTGTGGAGACATCATCACTATTTGTCAACTTTAGGGAATAATTGGTTGACATATTTGTCAAGTCTTTAGGAGGACTTTTAGAAAGTTTAAGCCTAACTCAACCTCACTTTTAGAGATTCAACATCGACTAGAGATATGACCAAATTATAATATATAAGTGGATGCAACATGTTATAAGTCAGTTTTATAGGGTTGAATTATGTTTAAAGTTTGCTTTATAAGATGGTATTAAGGTCTTTCCTTGTGAGGTTTGTAGGGCCTATCGTGACACCCTTTATCAAGCCACTTTTTGGACCACCCACAAATATCTATCCCACGCTCGAGATGTCCAATCCTTAGTGTGAGTGGGTGTGTTAGAGTAGGGGCCGATAGTGGGTGACATGATAAATCCAACAAAAACTTTATTAGGTTAGGCTTTGATGCCACTTTATGAAATGGACTTTAAGTCTAACTCATTATTGCAAAAATGACTTGTAAGGTGATATTTGCATTCACTTATAAATATTTATTATTATTTGACCATCTCTCTAATCGATGTGTGATCTCTAATATGGATCGAAGATCGATTATATTTGCAACAAGATGGTCACATACGACTTATATGGTCCAACATGAGGGAAAACGTTATAATTGTAGAATTAAGGAGTTGATCCTATATAATTGAGGATATCTAGATCATATATGTATTATTAGGAATAATATTATTTATTCCCGTATCATATCTTTATTTTTAGATGATATCAAATCTCCTTTATTCATTATTGTATTGATTCATTTTTCTCAAAATAAATAAAACACTCATGTTGTTATGGTTTCAGCTCAATGTTTCTCTTTTAGCTAGAGTTAAAGAAAATTTGTTGGATATTCTAGAGTGCACAGTGCATTTTAGAAAGTGAAGTGCGGAGTAGACAGCTGTTTAGGGAAAGCTGTAGTTTTTAGTGTTATAAAATACCAGTTTTTGGATAACAAATCATGGATACATGGCAACTCAATTTTTTTGTTATCATGATGATTTTTTTGTTACGACAGATAAGTGTGTGTGTGTGTGTGTGTGTTGGGCTGGGGCAAGGTAGTGGTTATTAATTTTGTTTTTAACTGACTGGTTATTTATTGTTTTGGATAATGGCTAGTTACTTGGCTAGGAGAGAGCAGGAGGGACCAAACCTAGTCTCCTAATACTTATTTGGATTACTTTGTAATTTTTATTTGATAAATGCTTCACCCCATTACGCAAATAAAAATTTATTTTAGATGTTGAGCCTGATCTGCTTTGTTTTATTTCTCCATGGATGGGTTAAGATGATATCACACTTTCTGACAAGGACCAAGGTTCAAACTATGCAACTGAAGTCCATACTCACCAACATAATCGGGATGATGAAGCGTTTAGTGTGAATCAGAATATAGGGAAGCTGCAGACACTATCAGAGAATGACCCTGCCAGGGACATCTCATCCTGCTGTCCATCATACTTTGGGTCCATGGGAGTCAGCAAACAGAATGAAGGTTTCATTTCAGAAAAATCTCTTTTCTCTATGTTTAATTACTTTTTGATACTTGTCAACTAAGTATTACTTAATATGTTTTTCTTTACTCAATAAAGTTAGTAATGCCGGTGATTGATATATGTCAAAAGTTTAGGGACACAGGCAGTTTCTATTACATTGAATCAATAATGCCGGTGCTTAATTTAGTGTTTTGATAGTTTTCTCACTTTACACACTGAATCTGACTTGACAGTTTGAGGATTGACTTTTTTTATATAATTGAAAAGAGGATAGTTGTAGGAAGTCATTGTTCATGATAACTGCATGTGGATTATTTGCTCCTTTTTCACTGAATTAAAAGATAATTACTTTTATCTCATTTTTTATGTAGTCGATCAGAATTCAAAGTGGTAGAATATTAATAGAGTTGACTGTTATTTGATGTCAAATTCATTATGGGGCTAACTCTAATATACTGCTTTATTAGAAAAATATTGTTTGTGTTAATAAGGCTCTTTAATAAATACAGGACCAGAGATTTTATCTGATCTGGAGCACATGAAATCTGTAAGACCAGTTACCAAGGTTTGTAGTCCTGAGAATAACTCCACTGAAGTGGCCGAGTTATCCTTGAGCACAGCTTTGGAGAAAGCTGCAGCTTGTGTTGATGATTTGGTATGTAATGTTACTTCGGATCACAATGAAACCACTACTACTAATAGGGATTATGGGCCACTCCTAGCGAGTGGCAGCCCAATAAGACTTCTTCAAGATTATGCTTCTGATGACACTTCAGCTAATGAGGATGAAAGCAATGCTGCAAAAGCTAATGTTTTCACATTCTCAGGAGGTGCTGATACTGGTGTTTCAGTTGTCCATAAAGATTCTGGGAGTCATATGGAAGTTGGTATTGGATCTAAGAGTTCCACCAGTACTCAAAAGGGGTTTGGGTCAGTCTCCATAACTTCACGGGATGATTCAGAAATATCTCCACATTTATTACCAGAGTCTAAGAAAACTCGGAACCGAAAAAAATTTGTCTCACGTTGGAGTAATGATGGATGTATTGAGCACAACCTTGAAAACCAGATGTCTGTTAATTTTGCTTCTTCGATAGAAGCTTTCAAGGGCAAAGATAGATTAGAGGATACTGCCATTGACAGTGATATTAAAAGTGGTAATGTTGAAAAGGAAGATGAGGGGAAAACCTCAAAATTTGAACCAAATGTTATGAAAGTAGACGAATTCGGAAGACAACTAAGAGAAGGTCTTTCAGATAGTGATTCTGATGATTCATGCCTTCACCGGACAAGGAGGCTAAATAAAAGAGATAGAAGCTGGAGTCGCAGCCGGTCTCCTCCAGACAGGAGGAGTAGGAGGAATAGGAGGAGTCCTCGGAGGAGAAGAGATAAAAGAAACAGGTCTCGCAGGTACATACTGCTGCTGTGCATTGTAGAATGTCCCTAATTCTCGCTGTTAATGTGAATCTTATCCCTGAACAATTTGTATTACAATGTGCAAGTCTCCTTTCCTAGGTCATCTGTTGTATGGATTAAACATAAAATCTCTCCTGCTAATAGGATCAATTGTCTTTCTTTACTTTTCAAATCTTGGTTCTTGATATCTTTAACAATAGCTTTGATACAATTGATGGACAATTATAGAATATATATACATGTAGATACAATATTATAGCATGTGATTGTAGTATGAGAATGTCTAACCTGAATTCTCGTTTGATTCCATGAGAGTCACTTGATGGTGATAAAATCCTAATTCTTCTTTAGAGCTTTCTATATCTGTATAGAATACCATTACATATAATTTTTCAAATTTTGTTGGTTTCAGCTGGTCACCCCGGCATCGAAGAAGCAGTAGGTCTCCAATCTCAAGACGTCCAGGTGACTTTCGTGGTGAGAATATTAAAAGGGACAAGGATCAGTGCTTGGACTTTCTTCGAGGTAAGTGCTATCGAGGAGCATCTTGCAGGTACACTCACCATGAATCTGATATGAATGCTACTTCAAGGCACTATAAGAATAAACATGATTTGGAAGTCAGTTATTATGAAAAAGAATCCAAGACTAATGGAGACATGACGAATATTTCTTCTAAAGTGTTTGATAATGAGCTTGATGGAGTTAGAAGTCAGGATGTGGATCTTAGCTTGAATGTGACTCACCAGGAAGTAGTGCAGAAAAAAGAAGATTCGGGGAAGAATGTTGTTGCATCAACTATCATTCATCTTGATGGTCAATCAGTTAATAGCAATCCTGGTAAATCTAAATCTATCAGAGAGGTTTCTCCTGAAATGCAGGAAACCATTGTAGTCAGGGAGGATAGTAAGAATTCAATCCATGAGAATGATGGTTCGGAAGCAGGTGATTCTCAACAGCAACACATGGTTGAAGGCTTTCACCCTGATGCTTTAGGCTGTGATAATACTTCTAAATCATCTGGTACATATAAAGATATTCCCTCAAGAGATGGTCTATTTCTTCAGAAAATGCCACTCAGTGTTTCTTCTGTTGGAATTCAGGAACATTCTGGTTACCCATCTCAGCATGTAAATGCATCCTCTGTGACTGATACATCACATGATAAAAGATCAACTGTTTCTACTATTGTTAATGAAGTTCCTGGCAGTGTCATATCAGAGCAGGCTTCATTGCACCCTCAGGCTTCAAAAGAGTTACCTCCACAATTTGGTTCTTCAGTGGAATTTCCCCATCATAATTACCAGTTGACTGCATCTGTTGTTTCACATTCCCCAGGTGAAAATCCTGTGCATATGCCACAAATTTCAAGGCAGTATGATGTGATGCAACAAAGTGCATTCTTTCCTTTCCAATCCACTACCAGAGAAAAGTTTGAACCTTACCCACCTCCTTTACACATGCAGAATGCTCACTTCAATGTACCACCTAATAGCTCTTGGACATCCTTGCCACTGCCACCGCCACCACTGCCACCGCCACCTCCACCTCCACCGCCACCAAGAGTGGTGTATGATCCCAGTGTAAACTCAGGAGTTGTAAAATCATATATTTCTTCTGAATTCATTCAGAATCAATTGCAGTCAAGAACTGAAATTGTTTCCCAGACTTCCATGAAACCTTTACCAACTAGTTCTCAGAATTCTGAATTTCAGGATCTAGCATACCCTCCAATGCAGGATCATTCACGAACTTTCATGCTTGCTGAACCTTTCTCTCCAAAGCAACTTCCTCATGGGAACCCAGCTAGTCAACTGCTTTCAGGATCTAGTCTCAATAGAGATGAATTTCATAATCAACTTCCAATGCAGGATTCAAAATTTTCCAGTACCACATCATTTGGCAGCTTGCAGCCTCAACAAAATCAATTTTCCTGGAAATCGGATGTGAACAGACAACAACCTTCTTTGGGTGGCAAGTTACACCCCGAAGGACATTTTATGACATCCTCGCACATTGATTCATTATCACAGAAGCAACAATCAATGTATAATTTTCAGTGTTCTGTGCCTGAGGCTAATTTGGGTGTGCCTGGGGAGACTGCTACTGTTTCCAGATATCCACCTGATTTTCTGGATAGCAATCATTCAACTTCTCTTCCACCGTTTGGTGGATCAAGAATATCAGCTCACTATAATCCTTATGCATCAACCTTTGAGAAACCACTAAGTTCCAAATTCAGTTCAAGTATTTTTAGACAGGAAAATGAAATAATCCATGGTAACAATTATGCTTCTTCTAGGTTGAACCATAGTACTGTAAATGGGGAGAGTGATGGTGGGGTTGGATCAAGACATTCGGCATCTGCATCAAAATCAGGTAGATCTCTTGGTCAGATTTTACCTAGATCTGGTGGTGACCAATATGATCCACTTTTTGACAGCATTGAACCATCATCCTCTCTGAGAAAAACTGATTTTGATCAGCAGCAGGAAGTTACAGGTGAATCCAATGTCAGCCTAAGGCCCAAAAGTTCTTACATGTCTTTGGATGTGGATGAGAAAAACAAGCAGGAGGAGGTTGGGGCTGTTGCCTCTACCACTTCTCAAAATAATGATGAATATGGTGAGACAGCAGATGCAGAAGTTGGTGATATTGAAAATGAGAGCCTAAGTGATGATGTGGATGTTGCAAGAATGTCTACAGAGGAGGTTGAGATTAATCGGGTCAAGTCTCCGGGGAAAAGAAAAAAGAGTAAGGATTCCAGATCGATGAAATTGTTCAAAGTTTCCATTGCGAATTTTGTAAAGGAAGTTTTAAAACCATCATGGCGGCAAGGTAATATGAGTAAGGTTGCTTTCAAAACCATTGTGAAGAAGACCGTGGATAAAGTGTCAGGAGCCATGAAAGGCCACCGTGTACCTAAGTCCCAAGTGAAGATAAGTCAATATATTGATTCATCACAGCGAAAGTTGACTAAACTTGTGATGGTAATTAATTGATTTTCTCCATCACTTATTATTTGTATTTTTCCCTTATTAAAGCCAAGTAGATAGCTGCAATGGGTATGGTTTTGTGTTTTTGCATCCCTACCTGAATCTGTGCTGAGAATTAACAAAGGTCTGCATTTTACAAACAAATATCTGCACTGATAAAATGACAAGACGCTTGATGCACAGACTTCCCTGTTTGTCTTGAAAATTAGTGTATTTCAATGGAAAGAAAAATTCTTTGTAACACGTTTGAAAGGGTCAGCACAGCTATTTTAACTGCATTTTAGATGTTTTCTTCAGTGATTTTAACTGGAAAGTTGCTTCTGTACTGAAATGTGTACCTGGATACATAGATCCACAATACGAGATAGTTTGTTTCCTGGTGTCTATAAGACAGATTTTTAGTGATCTACTGAACATCTGTGTTCTAACTTCCAATGATTTTTATATGCAAGAAGAACTACCTGTATATTATTTTAAAAAAAGGAATTGGAGATGGGAAGCATTATATATAATTTGCTTTATAAAAAACAGTTAATTACTGGTCAAACTAGGAAAGTTGATTTGATTATAATATGCATAAGCGGTAATATTCAAATTGCTTTTAGTGATGTTCTATTCCCTACATTTTCGGCAGGGTTATGTTGACAAGTACGTGAAGGTATGAAAGTGAACTATGCCAATGTTTCTCCAACATTCGATGTCAATGGGTGTGGCATTTCAACAGGAGGGTATGGCATCTCAACTGGAAACATCGGTACTTCCCTGGAGTAGTCCTCAATATTAAGGGCGCACTGGATAGGTGCGAGATGCGAGAATGGTTGGTCGATTCCAGTTCCTGAAGAATTTTTGGTCGCCCCCAATATGTATGTATTGTATTTTCTCCTTGTTATTCTTGTGATTTTCTTTTGATTTTATAGATTCAACTCCGTGCTATATAATAGCATTTTGAAGTGTTATGATGAATATCGCGAAGTTGGAATTAGTTCACTCTCTTGTAGCTTTTTATAAGCAAAAACTAGAAGGAATGCATGTAAAAATACTAAAAGAAAACTGTAAATTTGTGCTGGTGCTTAATTGTTTTCTTTTTAATGTTCCAAAGCATCTAGTGGACTAAGTTTTTCTTTTTATTAGTGACTTCATCAAATATCTTCCCCGAACAGAACCAGGAAACAGAAGAAGCTTTTCTTACAGAGACGCTGTTAATCTCACTTGTCTTTAATCGCGGAGAATTTGTGATGCTTTATTACATTCTGGTTATTTATAATGCAAAATGACATTGGTCTCTTGATTTATCATAGAAACTGGCATTCGATTGGAGGGGGAGTTGAACCAAGTTCTCCCCGGTCAGAAAGCCAGGCTACCACCCTAGCTTGTCACTTAAGTGCCAACATCACTTGTCTTTGCTGTGTAGAGTTTAGCTTGCTTGTGAAAATTTTTTCTTGACATAATCTTTTACATCTCTTCGTGTGAAAAGATGATATTGGCTTGAAATGTTTCTCGTTTTCAATGGTAGATGAATCCAGATTCAAATTATGAATAGTAAGATTGATAATCAAAACAGAGTTATATGTGTGTGTTTTATGGTGGACCACATCTGGACACCATCAAATGCATTTGCTCTCACTATTTTATCAAATTATCATACATTTTCTACACCAGACTCCTCTAGATCTGTTCCACTAGACATAACAAACCGTCGTGAGAGGCGATTGCTGATGACAGTGTTCCATTTTTCTCCTTTATTTTCTTCTTTCTCTTTCCCTCTCCCTCCCTAGATTTGTTCTACTGGCCACTGTCAGTCATCGGAGGTGATTCTGCTTGTTGATGCTGTTTTTGTTAAGAAATCTTTTTAAAATAAACTTTCAAAACAAGCAAAAGTGAAATTCAACTTAGCTGAGCAAAGCTTGTCGACGCAACATGTTACTAGTGATGACATTCTCCCAGTGAAAGATGGTACTAGCACTAGGATGTGTCATTGAAAGTCTATATATATAATCGAAAAGGATGGGTGATATTTGATTATAGTGGCCCGAATGAAGACTTAAGCAGGTGTCAATAGTAGCAAACATATTGTTGCCCATCATATATATTCAAAGTAAGCAATTTAGCAACAGCCAATATTATAATACATCTCTCCAGGAGGGTTATTCCATTGTCAAAATAGGCAATTGTTTTTTCATTTGTCATCTTCACCTAACCTCAACCCTGAAAATGTTTCAACATCATCCTCAATAGTAAAATTTATTCTTTCAACATCTTATAAAGCTCAAGCTCGTGTCCAAGGTTATTAGACTCTAGAGTCTACTCAGACTCGTGGGAGGTCTGTAAACTTGACTCGTAGACTCGAGTCTATTTTTTCCAAAAGTTTCTAATAATTTTTTTTTATGATACCAATTCCAAAATATTAAAATAAATAAATTTATATACCGAGAAAATATTAATGGTTAAAGTCATAAAATAATTAAATAACTAAACTTAATTAGTTAAAAAGTTCCAACCTAAAGACCCAACTCAATTTAAAAAACCTCAACCCTAAACCCAATCTGCTAACAATTCTAAATTTGTCAAAAAGCCCAAACTTAATTTAAAAAAACCCAATCCAATTTAAAAATTCACAATCCAAAATCTAATTTGTCAAAAATCCCCAACCCTAAAACTAATTCTCCACGAAACGCACACAGTAGCAGCAGTCGCCACTGCCCACCCTAAAATGAAGCCACGACGTCGAGGCACAACAAGGCGCGACGCGACGACAACGCATCATTTTGGTTTGTTTTTTTGGAACTCGTTGAATCGGTCTCAAACTCACGATTTTACACTGAGTTCATCGAGTTAGTCCGAGTCTACACCGAGTGTGTCAAAAAACGAGTTTATTCACGAGTTGACTCGCCAGACACATCTAGACTCGTAAACTCGAAAGGGTTCAAGGGTGAACTCGCGAGTTTGATAACCTTGCACTGTCTTGTATAAAAACAAATTGGATCTATAATCATCATGATTTGAGAGTTAATCATCATAATTTTCTACCTTGATTCCAAATTATGAAGTTGCTTTTGCATCACCTTCCTTTCTCTTCAAATCAAAAATTAATCTGCTTCAAACAATGTTTGAATCTCGATCTTGGCAAAGACTTGATAAACACATCTACGAGATTCTCCTCTGAGGCCATCTTTTCAATTCTAACATCTTCAGACTCAACAATGTCTCTCACGAAGTGTAGTCTAACATTTATGTGTTTGGTCCTTTCATGGTAAGTATGATGATTAACAAGATGGATGACAATTTGACTATCACAATGTATAGTCACACTCATACACAATACCCAACTTTGCTATCATCCCCTTTAACCATAATGCCTTCTTTACCCCTTCTGTGATTGCGATATACTCAACATGGGTAGTTGATAAAGCCAACACTAATTGCAAACTTGCTTTCCAACAAACTATAATTCCAAACAATGTAAAAGTGCCCAAAAAATGACTTTTTACTATCAACATTCCCTCCATAGTTTGTGTCTACAAATTCTTTTATAACATCTTTGTTATGGGTGGATTGTCTATATATCAAACTAGACGATACAATTCCTTTCATATACCTCAGCATTTATTTTAAAGCCTTTTAATGAGCACGTGCAAGATCTATCATGAACATGCTAACCACACTCACAACTTGTGCCAGATTTGGCCTGCTATGCACTATCCTATACGTTATACTCCCCATTCCATCAACATATGTAATGGTCTTCATCTCCCTCCTACCTTCTTTAGAATTAAGAGCTTAGGTAACTAAGAGCTTTGAGCAAGGAACAAAGGTGTATCCATAAGCTTAGACTCGCAGATCCTAAACCTTCTAACCACCTTTTGTAAGAATCCCTATTGTGATAAACACAATTCCCTAACTGTCTGATCCTTCCATATTATTAGAATATATGGCCTTAAACGAGAGGGGGGGGGGGGGGGGAATTTTTTAAAAGGGATTTTTGAAAACTTTTTT
>Ga0123342_1002651_pt1 | contig 29513 bp, 22 predicted proteins | sample Turbeawhitnodule_FD_89960 | JGI IMG/M metagenome (GOLD analysis project Ga0123342, IMG submission 89960) | Root nodule microbial communities of legume samples collected from Mexico - Turtle bean Mexico white nodule | ecosystem: Host-associated > Plants > Roots > Nodule | place: Mexico: Nepantla... | reverse complement strand
TAAATTTTGAAGCGCGCCACACACAATTTCAAACTTTATTTCTCGTCTTTGCCTTCGTTTCGCGTTCGCACTCTGAGTTCGTCTCCTTCTGCTGCATCTGCATTTCATTTGTGCAATGTAAGTCTCTTGAACTCTCTTTCTTCCTCTTCATCTTCACAAATATATGCATAAATGTTTTTAGTTTTTCTTATATATGTTTTTTTCCTTGCATTGGTGGTCTCGAAGCACTGTTTCGTTGGCTGACATTCATTTTTCTTACATTGTTTGGTTTCTCGCATTGCTCAATACTCTTTCGTTGTCTTCGTGGTTTCTTGTGGATTTTTTGGTTTGCTCCGTTGCTGCTTCTCTGTCTGCCGTCGCTTCTGCTGCCGCCACCGTTGTTGGCGCTCCCGTAACTCTTCGTCAACGTTGGCTTCACACAAGATTGACGATGTTTTAAAATTTTTAATTTTTTTTAATGATTTGGCATATACAAGTGCGGTTAAAACAAATAACCGCACTTGTAAATGGTATTTATAAATGCGACTATATAGCCGCATTTATATTTCTTGATTTACAAGTGCGTGTTGATCAAATGCGACATTTGTTTTATGTTTCTGCACTAGTGAATAATGAGGTTTGGTTTTATTTTAACCCGATGCATTTTAACTTTCTTAACATAACTATTAGTTTGGGTGTTCATTAATAAGACATCATTTAAACACATTTCTTATTAGTTTCGAGTTTGACCATTGAGTAATTCCCAGAGGAGTTAAAAATGATATTTAATTTTGAAATTAACATTTTTCTTAAAATTATATTACGTTTTAGTCAAATTTGTAGACTAACGGCTGTGGTTTTATGTTAGTAACAATTAAATAAACGCACATATACTTTAATACAATACAATAATATTTCATAATGAAGTCTACAATAAATTAAATAAATTAATAGTATAAAAGATATTTTATACATTAAAAGAGAGTATATAGTTTTATGAGAACAAATACAACACCCCCTTACAAACGCTAATCATTTTTTTTATAATGATTAAAATAAAATGATAAATATTCATAAAATGTGTTTTCACTAGCTTATTAAGTACCTTTGTTGAAAAAAATTAACTAGTCATTTTTAATAATTTCCCCCCCTAAATTTCAACAATGTTCTTTAACTAGTAATATTATTAGTATTAATTATATATTATTATTATTAAATTATCAGTTTGAATTATATATCGTATTTAACAATTTTTTTAAAAATATTTATATCAATGTTACATTAATAGCATTAAATACTTGCATGCACCAAATACTATCACACTATACATTAAAATTATTATTTTTAGAAATAATACGATTTATATATTTATTATCTTCTTCATATAGTTATATGATTTGTTTTTAGAGTCACTTTAATATCAGTCTGGAGTTTTCATTACTTCCTAAATATTAATATTTCTTAACATATAAAAAAAAGACTACTAAAATATATAATAATAAGTTATAAATAATTTTTGATACATTTTTTAGTTCTCCATAATACTTTTTACATGTTACGTACGTGCTATAACCTTAAATGCTAAACAAAATAAGGGTATCGTTAAATAATGAAAAAAAAATCTTTTATTATAAATTATACGAGAATGTATTAAAAAAATATTTTTTTAGTATGTTTTTACTTATAATTTATTAACTTGTGTTATCGGTTAATATTTTTTTGGATAAAAATAATTGGGTACTTTGAAAAGATAATTGTTTCAGACAATATTAACGGCAAGTTAGAAAAAAAGACAGAGAGACTTTAAATTTTCTAGAGAAAAGTATTTAGCAATAAACATTGTGAAAAATAATGTCCTAAATGGAGAACAAATTTTATGTCTAAATACTTTAAAAATTAATGTATACGATAAATACGGTGTCTTAATGATCACGTTGTTTTACTTTAATTAATTAATAGTATCAAAATTCGGTAGTAAATATTAGCGACAACAAAGAGCGAAAAAAATGTTAAAATTTAAAAAATTCAAATTGAGATATATTTTAGAAAATTAAATTAAAAAAAACTATCATTATATATATAAGTATAAATATAGTTGAGTTAAATAACTGAAAAAATTATCTGGATGTTTTTTTGTTGTGAGATTCCAACGAGATTGAAGCAAAATTAAAGATAATGATGTGTTTAGGAAAAAAAGAAAATTAAATCCAGATTTTATTGTGATAAATATAGAGTTTTTGACGGTATTCATGGCGTGGATTTCTCTGAACAAAATAACCGTCTAGATTCAATGGGGGCCGCATCAATCCCAAACTGGCCATAACAGAAATAAATATCTTCCTTGTCGACAATCTCTCATGTTCTTCTTCTACGTTAAATCAACCAAAACTAAATCATTAAAAAACACAATTTTATCTAAAACACTCCTTGCCATTCCTATAATCTTCCGAGGACAAAACGGTCATTTCATCTCTCCCTTCCTTAGCCTCTCAGCCATTCACCTCACATAAACAAACTCAGAAACCAGATTCTGCGAAAGTCTTCCAAGAACAACACCTCTCCTTCTCTCTCCTGCTTCCGTTTCTAGACGTATTTGACTCTTTCACCTTCAATCCCAGTGTTATTTCTTGTAAATTCTTATCTATTTAGGGTTCTTTTCTCCACCCCTCCATCAAAAAGTTCTGTATATAAACAACACCCATCCCTATACAAAGAAAAAGTTTTTAAATTCCTGAATTCTTCAAACCATTTCCAATTCTTTTTTTTTTCTCTCTGTACAGACATAGGGAAAACTGTTCCTCTGTTTGAGTCCTTTGGTTCTCTCTTTTTTCAAATTGGCATCCCCAAAAAAATCTAATTATCCGCTTATTCTTTTCTCCTTAGATTCCCCAAAGGGTACTTGAAAAATTGTGACTTCGCCATTTGTTTCCGTGTTTGGGATTCAAAATCTGAAAACCCCAATTGTGATTTAGCGACCTCTTTCTTCATGGCGGTTTCTACGATAGCGTTGTACGCGAGTCCGCCGAGCAGCGTGTGTTCCACGCCGCACCCTTGCCAGATCAACGCTCACGCTTCGTACGACTTCGAATTGGGGTCGCGATCTTCGTCGCCGGCGGCTTCGACGGCGCCTCCGTCGACGTCGCAGAAGCAGGTGACGGGCGGCCTCTCGTGCCTGTTCTCGTCTCCGGCGGTGAAACACGCGCCGTTGACGTCGAACTTTACCGGCGAGGAGGACGATTTGAAGGAGTTGGGCAGCTCCTTCTCGTTTTCTCCGAGCAAGTTTGGTGGGTCTTCGTGGAAGAGGGATCAGAGTCCTGTTTCGGTTTTTCATGGGCCTGTTTCGTGTAGTGGTAGCAGCAGAAGTTCCATTAGTTCTACCTCTGTGAGAAGTGTCAGGGGTGGGACTAGTGGGTTGTTTCATGGGTTTGTGAGGAATGCGTTGGGGTCTTGTTTGGATTATGACTTAGATGCGGGTGATTCTTCTGCCGCGCTTGTGGATGAGTTGACCTTCAATTTAGAGGATAATTTCGTGGAGGGTGGGTTTCATTTTGAGCCCTATGCTAAAAAGTTGCTGCTGGGGGCGCAGTTGAGACACAAGATCTTCTGTGAGGAGTTTGTCATCAAGGCCTTTTGTGAAGCTGAGAAGGCACACAGAGGGCAGGTACACGGAATTATGGAATGGAACTTTATTTTGTGTTTTGGAGTTGGAAGGTGTGCTACGTGGTTTTGGACTTTTGGTAAATTGATTTCTTTGTTTGTGTTTTTTTAGATGCGGGCTAGTGGGGATCCTTACTTGCAGCATTGTTTGGAGACTGCTGTGTTGCTGGCTCTGATTGGTGCCAATTCCACTGTTGTGGCTGCGGGGCTCTTGCATGATACCTTGGATGATGCTTTTCTGAGTTATGATTGTATATTTGGAACGTTTGGCGCTGGAGTTGCTGATTTAGTTGAAGGGGTGAGGAACTTGTCTTTTGTTGATTTATGAATCCACGTGGTTTAGGATTTTGGTAATTGATGCTTGTGATCTGCAGGATCATTTGAATCAACCCGTAATATTGAAGTTATTAATAAACTTTACACATCAGATCTAATCTTAGATTTTTATGGCTTAGTGTAATTAGGCTGGTAGGACTTTTTTCACAGTTTAATGAACATTGATGATCTTGGAGAAAATATAGTTGTGTTTAGTTCTACAGGCCTTGAATGATAGTTTTGTTGTTTTGTAGGTTGTAGGTTGGTGTCTTGTAGTTGGCAATCTAATAACTTAATAGCACTCATCGTTTGTGTTTTGGTCGCTCAAATTTTATTTTCAATTTTATAGGACTCTTTTGCTATAATACCCATTTGATGCCCTGAATTCCAATAATATAGGCATATCTGATTTTTTTTTAATGGTTTTTCCTTTCAAGGTTCTAACTAATTGTTATGGCATTTTAGGTATCTAAACTGAGCCACTTAAGCAAGCTGGCTCGAGAAAATAACACAGCTTGCAAGTCAGTTGAAGCAGACCGTTTGCATACTATGTTCCTTGCCATGGCAGATGCAAGAGCTGTCCTCATTAAACTGGCAGATCGGTTGCATAATATGATGACACTAGATGCATTGCCAGTGACCAAGCGGCAGAGGTTTGCAAAGGAGACTTTGGAGATTTTTGCACCACTGGCCAATCGCTTAGGAATCTCTAGCTGGAAAGAACAATTGGAAAATTTGTGTTTTAAGCATCTCAACCCAAGCCAGCACGAAGAGCTTTCATCAAAGCTTGTGGAGTCGTACGATGATGCAATGATTACTTGTGCGATAGAGAGATTAGAGCAAACCCTTAAAGACGAAGGCATATCTTATAGTGTCATTTCTGGGCGGCACAAGAGCTTGTATAGCGTTTACTGCAAAATGTTGAAGTATGCTTTACCTTCCTTTTCATATAATTTCTGAATATTTTTACTTCTGCTTTTTTTTCTTAAATGCAAATATAGTACTAGAAATTTCTTTGAAGGTAGGGGGAGGTAAGATTGTTTGATTGAAGAGTATTATTAATTACAAAAAAATGGGTGTCATATCAAAGGCAGTTTCTGTTACGGCATAAACACACGTAAACATCAAAATGGCTGTTGAGTTGTTTTAAACTAGAGATGGGACACCATCGTTGCTATTTATTTTTTCGATGATATTGCTGTGAAACTACTAATGAAGCATTCTTGTTTAAAACTACTAAAGACACAAAGTATGGCATTAGTTTTACTTGGCGTGGATTGTAGTGTTTGTACACTTCAATTTCTCACATTTCCTTATTCGTCTGTGTAGGAAGAAACTTACCATAGATGATATCCATGACATTTATGGACTGCGCTTGATTGTTGACAAGGATGAAGACTGTTATAAAGCCTTAACAGCTGTTCATCGGCTATGGTCTGAGGTGCCTGGAAAGCTGAAAGATTACATATGTCGCCCCAAGTTCAATGGGTATGTTGTGGCTCTGTAGTTGGGATGTATATTTTTCAGTTTGCAAACGCATATCGTCTGATTTTGGTTTTATAACTATTCACAGATATCAATCTCTGCATACTGTGGTGATGGCCGAAGGCAATGTTCCCCTTGAAGTACAAATTCGAACAAAAGACATGCATTTGCAAGCAGAATTTGGATTTGCAGCTCACTGGAGATACAAGGAAGATGATTGCCAGCATTCTTCATTTGTGCTTCAGATGGTGGAGTGGGCTCGATGGGTTGTTACCTGGCAGTGCGAAGCAATGAGCAGAGATTGTTCCTCTGTTGGATATGCAGATTCAGTCAAGCCCCCATGCAAGTTCCCTTCCCATGCTGCTGATTGCCCATACTCCTATAGGCCTGATTGTGGTCAGAATGGACCCGTGTTCGTTATCATGATCGAGAATGACAAGGTTTGTGCTCGTAATTTATGTAATATTCAATTTTCTGATTCTGAGTCTTCGATCCATACTCCCACTCTTAAACTATTTCAAAAGTTTAATTCAAATACTGACTACAACTCAGACAATGCTATTTGATAAGTCTTAAGCCTTCTCCACATGCATTCATAAGGCAAGAAATTATGAAGGTAAAATGAATTAAAAATTTTCCACCACAAGTTAAATCAATCAACTATACCTACTTATACTTTGGAATTCATGTTTTGTTGTTGTTGTGGTGTGCAATGGTCGATAAATAGTGGTGTTAAAAATGTGGGAAATAGAACATACATTGTCATTTTGTGCAACCAAAGTTGGATAGTGCACTGTATTAACTGTGGATGTGTTTGAATGGAAATGCAGATGTCTGTCCAAGAATTCAGTGCAAACTCAACCATATTGGATTTGTTGGAAAGAGCTGGTCGTGCAAGCTCTAGGTTGACAGCATATAGGTTCCCATTGAAGGAAGAGTTGAGGCCAAGACTGAATCACAAGCCTGTGAGTGATCCCAATAGCAAGTTGAAGATGGGAGATGTTATTGAACTTACACCTGCCATACCTGACAAGTATCTTACAGAATACAGGGAAGAAATCCAGCGTATGTATGATCGAGGGCTAACCGTATCAAGCATGGGAACTTCTGGAAGTACCATGGTTGGCTCAAGAAGTTGACCCCACCTTGGATTTCCCTTCTCATTCATCAAAAAGTTTAGTGACAGCTATGTATATAGAAGAAATATTTGTACAGAACAACTCTGTTTCACTACTATGAACTTGCTAACTCGATTCAATTATGTGCTGAAATGGTTGATTTTATGTAATTGGCCCTCATGCATTTATTACATTCCACCCACTTCGATTCTAGAGTTCTGGTTTTATGGAGTCTTGAACTCTAGTCGTTTCTTCCATTTGTGTTCATGGTTCTGTACTTGCAAGGAAACTTGTTAGCAAGAGAGAAATAAAATAAAATGTTCGAGATTTTTAAAAAAATCAGTGACTTTAACTCTAAGCAGATTCTGGTCAATAGTGTCATGCACATGGAGAATGACTTTGAAAAATTGAAGTTTAAAAAAATTGAAGAATTAACCAGTGAAATGTAAAATTAGGATGGAGGGTAATTCTTACATTACTAATAAGGACACTATGAAATTAATTGTCTTTGAAATTTTGTTTTAACTTTAACTTTCATTTTCATTAATATTTATTATAAGAAAATCATGATACATTATTTATATATTTTTCTTGTCCTTTAACATTGGATTTATCTCCTTTTTGGTTAAGTGTTGCTTCAACATCCTTTGTCTTTGATAATGAACAAGTCAACTTAAAAAGAAAACACGTTGTAATAGCGTACTGAGAGCGGCATCTACAGTAACAGTTGTTCATGTATATATAACTGTCGTATTCAATTTAAATTCCACTCTATTTAACAATTTAAGTTTTCTTATTGAATCCTTTTAAGTTATGTTGTTCAAGTTTAACTATTTTTCTCGCATTTTTTTAGTGGTCACATCTCAATAGGCAAAAAGATGACAAAAGCACATCATGAACCAACCAAAATGAACAAATTTACATTTTATTTTTCACTAGATTAACAACAATGCAAGTTTTTTTATTAGGGATTATTGGATAAACTTTACTTGCAAGACCAGGAATTTAAAACCTAGTGAAAAACAAAAAAAAATGTGTTGGACTAAAGTATGTAAGAATATCAATTTTAATAATTAATATTGGGAAACCAGTGCCGAATCAAGTGCCAAACTTTATTTTATATTATTGTAAAGGCCAAACTTTAACAGAAGAATAACAGTTAAAGATATGCAACTAAATATCTAAGTCTTATCTTAACATTAATCATCTTAAAATTAAGCGAATAGCACTAGGCCCAGCTATTCTTTTAGATAATGGGGCTATTCTTTTAGATAATGGGAGGCCTGCATTAATTTTATTTAAATTTTATAGAAAATACTATTGAGATCACTTGTTTAATCGATCATATGGTGAAATGGTCTTAATGTCTATTTATGTAGATAATAATTATGAACTTTATTGACTTATACTGAGGTTAGGAGATTATGAGATCATGGATAGTGAAAATGGTCTTAATGTCTATTTTTGAAGTTAATGAAAAAGATCTCATTTATTTCTCATAAAGAACGGATGACGTTAATAATGGAAATTGACCGTATATACATGATGGTAATAAATTTGGGAATATAACTCAAAACAAGATCAGATACAAGGAGAAGGGAGGAGAACACTATCCTATATAAGAGAAAAAAAATGACCTGATAAACACAACACCCTAAGATTAGAAATTACTATTTTTGACTTAATTATATTATCTAGTAAAGAGATGTGGTTTTTGACTAAAATAACTTTAAACCAGAATAATTATAATATAAAAATAAAAAATATGCAAAACAATTTTTTTTTCATATACCAAAAGACAAATCATGATAAAACTGTGTTCGGAAACTAGAGTGGTATTAATTTTTGATGACATGCAATGTGAGAATTCTGATTGTGGCATGAAATAAAATTCAACGTTAACAAGAACATTATTATTAATAATAAATGATGTTAAATACCCAAATGGGGAGTGGTTGGAAGAATCTTGAACTTGACATTGAAAAGTAAACATAGCATAAGCAAATTGTTGAGATGTGAATATTTTTTTGGCGTGAAAGAGTGACGTAGAGATTCCAAAGCTCTAGAAACTGAATAATAATCTAACCTAACTCCACCTTCAAATTTCATAAGTCACATCAAAATCTTTTCTGGATTGGGATATTCTTTTCCTATCTACACTCACTTTCATTCCAAATAACTTTTTACAACTTAAAAAACTGTGAGTTTTTTTATTTATTGGATTATTCATACCACATATAGTTTATTTGTAGAGTCTTATTTAGTGTTGAAATGCTTGTTAAATACTAAACTCATATGATTATTATTTTTTAAATGTTATAAAACCAAATTAATTAAGTTATAAATAAATTGGACTAGTGAAGTTCAAACCTTTTTTTTTCCTCATAAGTCGAACTCAAGATTTTAATAGATTTATTTCAATGTTTGGGCTAGATGGGTTAAATCGTGGTTAAGGCTTTTGCTTTCTGCACCTGATCAATTAAAACCTCCACCCTATCAATTTTTGAAATTCTGTAATTGTCTTTACGTGTTCAGTGCATTCTGAAATTGGAAATTCAAAATTGAGAAATATGTTATTTTGAGTTCTGGAAAAGAAATTCTATAATAGAATTAAAAAAAAAAAAAATCTCAATTCAGAACGACAAATTCACAATACAATCGAGAAAAGATATTTTAGAAATCAAAATATGGAAACATAGTTCAAAAAAATATTTTGAAAAACTGTTCTGAAAATATTAATCCAAAAAAAGTTTTAGAAATCCAAATTCAGAATTTTATTCTAAAATACTAAATTCCGTATACATTTTTATCTAAAAGAGCACATTTTTGTCATTTGACATCAGTGATAGGATGCAAGTTTGAATTTGATTGGGTTCAAGAAAGCAAAAGTCCATGAATAAATTGTAGAAATCCATTTCATGGACCTAACAATAAAAACATTGCAGTTATCTCTTTTGGGCCGTTGCTTGCTACACCCCATAATTTTATCCTGTATCCCATTTATACAAAATGACCATTTTATCCTTTTTATGTTATAACAACAGTTTTTCTATCGGCTAATCCAAAAAAGTCTTTCAAATTGAATATCTTATGCAGGTGGGAGAAGAAATAGCAATAAGTAATTGTCCTCTTTTATACATTTTTATTATTAAAAAGTTGTTATTGAGTGGTATTCACAATAATTTATTTTAATTACAAAACTCCAGTTATAAAATAGTTTTGAATCTCAACATATCAGCAACAAAATGAATAATGCACTGATATAATCATAACAATAAGAAAAACTAAGCTAAAAACACAATATATTGTCATATGTAACTTGTTTATTTCTACTATCAGTTTAAACTTTTAAGATATCAAAATACAAGATCAGAAGCTCAAAATTAATGTTCTAATCTTGTCGATTTATATACTATAAATATCTCGTACAAAAATATAATACATATAAATAAATGAAACATACAGAAAAAGGACAGAGTATAATCATTTCATGATTCTATTTCCAAAAGAATTCTTGAACTGAGGCCTGCCAGTGAAGAACAAGCATGAGCATAACCAAAATCCCCCCCAAGCCCCAAGAAGAGCTTCCAACTCTGAGCACCCATGAAGGCTCAGGAGATGGGAGAAAGGAGGGTCTTGTTGCTGATGATGAAGATGACACAGATGAAGAGGTTGTTCTGATGGCAATTATGAGAGCAGCAAGAAGCATAGGCAGAACAAAACCACCAGAGCTCCATTTTGACTCATAGTACCTCCTATCGCTCCTTGAATTCCCATATAAGGGAGACAAAACCACTGCTGAGACCAAAGCCAACACCATGGCCAATGATCTTTGTGATGATGATGAAGAAGAAGAAGAAGCATAGGTGGTGTAGGCCATAATTTGGAGTTGAAGCAAGTAATAAGAGTGAGTTAGTTTTTGTGTGTGAAGAAAATTTGAGGTTATGAGGAAAGAATTTATAGTGGGAGGAAAAGGTGATAAGGCTAAGGAATGTATGTGTGTATGTGAGATTGAATGATGGAGAAACAGCCGGCCAAAAAGTGAGGAGGTTTAAAGAATGGAGAGAAAAGAAAAAAAGAAGCATATAAAGTTGAAAAGGATGGTAGAAAAAGGAGATTCAGGGTATGGAAGTAAGGTATTTTTGTTGTGTTCACACTGTTCTGTGTTGTTGATGAAGGAACTATAGCTGTAAGTCATGATTTTTGGAATGGAGATGGAGAGTAGCTGTAATCACAGTGACATGCATAGCATCATTGACAACAATTTGGATTGCTTTTTGACAGTGTTGTCAGAAAGAGAAACTTGGGTTTTGCATTTTTCATTTCAACATTCAAGGTTTTTGAAACCAAACCTTTATTATTATTCATAAGAAAGAAAGGAATGCATAAAAAGTATCCCATAAATCCTTCCACAAAGTATGAAATATTATAAACTAACTTATAATTTCAACCACTTATAATATATATTATCAGAATTCATGATATAGGATTTCTAACATATTTTTTACACCGAGAAGCCTGTAAGTTCAACAACAAATTCTTCTTTAAAATAAATTCTAAATAATTTTTATATAAAAATAAATTTTAAATCTAATTTAATCTTATAAAATTAGTTTATAAAATAAAATTTATACTCATTTTTATATTATAAAAAATCATTATCTTTTTATTTGATGTATGATATCCCACGAACAAAAGCGAGAGAACTTTGAAAGTGATTTTATTTATTTATTTAAGATTTAAAAAAAAAACTATTTAGATATTATTATGAATATAATATATATATATATATATTATTTTAAATAAATAATTACTGTTTAGTTGTTATATAATAATAATAAAATAAAAAAGAGAGAAACTTATTCAGCATATGTTATATTTACTTAAAAAAATAATAATTTGTAATTAGGGAAATTAAATTATGCCTAACATATAACACCAACATATTACACTATTATTTCATGACATGCCATAATTGAATATTCTTGAAACAAAATATGTGTAATAGTTTTATTCCTTTTATTATAGGTAACCATCTTTTATTTTCTTTATTCTAACAACAAGTTATTCAAGTCATCAATGACTTCTTAAAAATAGAGTCACAACAAGATTAATTAATTAAATAATAAGTGATAAGTGGACATTATAAAGTGAGGGATGACAAAAAATGATACATAAGGCTCAATTAAGTAGAGTCAATTAATTTATAATTTTTTATTATATAATATATATTTAGCTATATTTTTTCTATTTATTAATAAATTAACTATTTTTATAGTGTTGTATAATTATATTTATAATATAAATATATTTTTAAAAATGAAATGCCTTGGGATTATAGAAGCCTAAAGAACGACGTGGATTTAGCGATATTGCGAAAAAACGCAGAGTGCGTGTTGGTGTGAGGAATGAATGATCAATGTCTCATCAGGAGCAAGCCTTAGTGTCCCTTCTCTCCCAGCTCGCCCTTTCCTTCGACGGCGCCGTTTTGGGCTTCGCCTTGGCCTACGCCGCCATCCGCACCCTCGTCAAATTCTCCGCCACCTCCGCCGCCCTCCGCAAGCTCCGCCGCGCCCCTTACCTCTCCGTTTCCGACCTCCGATCACTCCTCGCCGATACTCCATCTGACGCCAACTCTAACTCCGACGGTGGCGCAATCGTAATTGTCCGCGGCAACGTTGATGCCAAGTCCGCAGTCGATGGCTCCTGGAAAACCCTCAGACCCGGCGTCTTGGTTTCTCGCGAGTCCGGTGATAAAGGCGTCATCCTTCAAAGAACTCAAACGGTAATCTTTTTTTTTTCTCTCGAATTTGTTGAGATTAATGTGCGATTGAGCAGATGGATTTGCATGTTTGTCCGAAATTCGCTATCGTAAAGTGTTTTATTCGAAATTTTGGGGTGTGTGTTAAGTGGTTATTAATGGTTTTAGAACACTGGTCAACCTGTAATTTGAATTTAGGTCAGTGAAAAGTTGAAATTGGGGAGTGCAGTCACTTCGTACTTGATTCAGAACAAAAATACGTGAAGGTGGAAAGTAAAACGGAACTTAGTTTGCTCGTACCTTCAAAGTTGGTTGATTGAATGCCAATCCGACATTTTCTTTCTTCAACTATCAGTTGCACGCTATTAGAGCATGTTTATTGGTAGAGGTGTTAAAAAAGAACTGAACTGAACCAAATTGGTAACAATTGAATTGAACTGTAAAAGTAATTTGTCCAAACTGAATAGAACTGTAAAATGGACCATGCAACTAAATTGAACTGCCTATTAGAGCAGGTTTATTGGTAGGGGTGTTAAAAAAGAACTGAAGTGAACCAAATTGGTAACAATTGAATTGAACTGTAGAAGTGATTTGTCCAAACTGAATCGAGCTGTAAAATGGACCATGCAACTAAACTGAACTGGTTTTTCTTCTCTTTAACTGCTTTGAACTGGACTGTTTTGGACTACAACAAACTGGTTTTAAAAAAAGAAGTTCAAAGATAGATTAACAATGCATATAATTTTTTTTTAATATTAATTATTTTAACAATAATCATGCAAAATACGATATACATATAGTGCTTATTAAAATATTCCACTGTCCATTATACGTCAAGTCTGCAGAAATAATTAGAATAATTGGGAGTTTAAAAAATCCTATCTTAGTTTGTAGAGTTTGCCATCTCCAATAATATAAAATCAAGCCTAAAAGTTTCAACTTCCATATTCCAGAATGGCTAGTTAATCAGTAACGAAAAAAAGCTATTGAACCAAACGGCTTGTAGTTTAAAACAAAATTGAGTACAACAATATTGCATATATCAACATAAAGATAGATCTCATACAGAAACGCGACAAAGTAAGTGGGAGAACCAAATAAAAAAGTGGTTGATTCATTTCAGCATATCTGTTTATTTTTCATAACTTGAAATTACACATCATAAGTTGGACACCAAGTCATGAACGAGTGTGCTTTATAAAAATCAGCAAAAATTCCGTGAAACCAACAACATAAGCACTGAACTCTTTTCTATAATAGTTCACTGTTAAAAATGATTTTGGTGGACAGTTTAGATTCAATTTATTTTAAAATGGTTTAGTTATGTTGAAGTTAATTTAGTTCGGTTATTAAAGTTAGTTACTTGTGAACACCCTTACATATTGGATTGGCATTCGGCACAGTGAAAGGGTTTATCTAGCGCATCATCAATTGTTTCCTACTTTTCGGAAACTTAAGTCCATCTTTGATGGGTTGTTGGCGTTTAGTGTGTCTGAATGACTTTTCAAACGCACTATTACTTCCACCAACTCAACCCAAGCCCTCAGTGTGTGTCTATGTATAACTGCACTTCAAACACACTATATGTGTATGTGTTCTAAACTACAAAGTTGTTATAATCTAACTGTTATAATTATCTATCATAATAGTAATTGCACTTCATCTTCTAAAGTACGACTTCAGAGTGTTACCTATAGAGTTCTCCTTTCATTTTATGGATATAGGTGTACTTTTGATGTTTTGACCATAAGGTGTTATTGGATATTGACATGCCTCCTCTTTTTCTTGATTAATTTAGATGGAAAGCTTTTATGTCTTAAAGGGGTAATATCTTTTTCATTGTCGTAGAAAATATAAATTTAATTTCAGCTTAAATGTCCTGCAACTTAGTAAGTTATTTGTTAATTAGAAGTCTAATTTATTTATTTTGTGTTCATTATCATGAAGTGTATATACAATGAATGGAAAGGATTATTTGGATGGACTTCTGATCTTCGAGCCATATTTGCAAGATCTTGGAGACAGCAAGAGTCTACATCTTTAAGGAAGGTAATGGGTGCATAACTTTGTTACATGTTGGGGTTCATAATGTATAAAAAGAGTTCTGGTATAATGTTGTCAATTGATTTGTATTTCATGAGGTAAAATTTGATATCGGTTGGTTGGTATATATAATTGAGTAGGGTTGACCATGTTAAAACTAAGATAAAATGAAGGAGATAATAAAATACTGCTGTGAACTTCTCTGCTTTATTCATCAAGCAACAACCTTTATATAGGCAATACATCAGTAGAGATAGCCAAACAAATAGAAACAACCAGAAAACAGAATTTGAAGCCTTATGTATTGTAATGGTGTTTTACAAAATGAAAAGCAGTAAGTTTCATTTACACTGGTGTACTGAACTTATATAGTATTTTATGTTACCAAAATGAGGAACAAATCGTGAAATTTATATATGTATATATCTATACAAACACACATTGAAATATGAAAATCATTCCATGTAACAGTAACAAGAACAACTAAAGTCCTGCCCACTAAGAAAGGATCATGTAAGATACTGTAAAATATTTTAGATACAATAGTGATAATATGAAATGTTTTCTTGATATTCTAACTATCTTTGTTGTAGGTGCCTTTTGTTCTAATTGATGTTGGATGGCGGCCATCTACTGAGTATGTTGTTGTCAACATGGATGGCTCAAGACATCCGTTGCCTCTGACGACAGTTTATCATAAGTTGCAACCAATAAATGCTTCTCCTTATACTTTCTTGCAAGCACTTTTTGGACATGAGTATCCGGTGAGTTGATATTCTCATTGTGTAATTTTATTGCTCAATACTTGTACTATTTCACTCCAATTAGTCTATTATGGTGTTTTGCATCTTTTGGCTGTCTCTTGTGAAATTGTTGATCTTTGGTGTATCATATTTGCTGAAATGTTATCTTATGTTTCTTTTCTGTAGGTCGGACTGCTAGATGAAGAGAAAATACTTCCAGTGGGGAAGGATGTCACTGCTGTTGGCCTTGTCAGTCTAAATAATGGAGTTGCTGAAATTAAGTCATGCAAAGATCTACCGTATTTTCTGTAAGTTTGTTTTAGTTGCAATAAACTATTGTTTATCATGAAAATATCCCCACCATTTGGTATTGTTCGTTATAAAGTTAGTATAATAGAGGGGATTGTTTCATTTGGTGATAGCATAACCCTACTTCTTTCTTTGTACCTTCAGTATCCAGTAGGATACATTCTAGGGGAAATGTCACTTTGCTGGTAGAAATATTATGGCTATTTTAATTTTATGATTAATTAATTCACATTGGTAACCAATAATGATGAGTTGGGCCATGAATATATGGTTTTGATCAAAGTTGTTTGAATTTTCGTGACAACAAGTAGAGGTGTTGGTGCCATTTGTGAAGTATAAATTATTTATAATAAATGATAAACCTAAGATTTTGTTTTGGAGGCGCATTGATGAGTGATACTGAATTTCTTATTTCTCCCCTTCTAGTTTATTATTTGAGTGCATATATCTCGGTAAATATTAGTAAATGATTCAGCCTGTGGAAGTGCTGCTTATGGTTGTTATCTCTTTTGTAGATCTGACTTGAGCAAAGATCAGATGATAGTGGATCTTTCCATCAAAACGAAAATTCTGTTTTGGGGTGGCATTGCTCTCGGTTCAATGTCAGTTGGGATCCTTGGCTATGCAGTTGTGAGGTATGTTGGTTTGACTTATTTGTCCATTTATTATGTTACTTCTGTGATGTTCTGCATTTTGTTAATTGTGGCTGGCTTTAGAATTTCCTGAAACAAATAGATTTTCCTGGTTTGATAAACTGCCTTCATGATTATGTTATAGACTGGCTGTTTGTTTAATATGGTTGGCTTACCTTGATAAACTTAATTTTGATAATAATCAGAATAGTGGAAATGATTTGCAGTAATATTATTTGTAATTTTGGGTGATTAGAGACACAGTTGTATTGAAGGCAATTACCTGCTGATTTTCAGGAACTGGAATAAGTGGAAACAGTGGAAGCTACAGAGGCAGCTCCAGCAACAAAGGCAAGCAGTGAGTGATGTTGAACCTCAGGTGGATGATGAGATTGAAGATGTTCCAGATGGACAATTATGTGTTATATGTCTGATGAGGAGAAGGCGTTCTGTCTTCATCCCCTGTGGCCACCTTGTGTGTTGCCAAGGGTGTGCCATATCAGTTGAACATGAAGTGGCACCTAAATGTCCTGTTTGTCGTCAGGAGATTCGAAATTCAGTGCGGATTTTTGAATCATGAACAGACACTGCCTGAAAGTTCTGCTCACTCCTGTGGCAGGAAACTTAACACCTGCTAATGAGAAAAATGTGTTTTTTATTATAAGATCTGGAATATGGAGTTTTTGGGAAAACTAGCCTTGCTCTTGTTTCCTGTGAACTTATTACTTTATCTGGGGTAGATATTTGGACATGGCGTAAATAGGTTGGTCGAGGTTAATTCGTAGCTTCCTCACTTTCTCACTCTGCCAGGTCTTTTTGGAAAACCTTGCAAGTTTTTCCAATTATTTCAGTTGCAGTGTACGTAAATATTTAATTTTGCCTAACACCTATAGAATGAAGCTCTGTTATGTTCTTGTGCTTTCTGGACTAGAGGTAATCTCACGAGTAAACTTGTAAATCCTATCTTAAAAAGTAAAAACCGATGCTGGTAGGTAATAACCATGTATTCAGTCAACTCAGCCTCTTGCTCTCTTTTTTCATCAGCAAATATTAGGGTTTATTGATTTTATAAAATGATTTTTTCTTCTAATTTTCAAAACATTAAATGCAGTATAAAAAACAGTAGAAGTGATAAAAATAATTTCTCATAAATTTTTGAAAATTAGAAAGGAAAAGAAAAATGAGATAATAGTTTAATGATTAGAAGTAAAATAAAAATGACAATAAAATGTTTTTCAATTTAAAGTTGGTCTAGAAATAGCAGTTGATTGACGTGTATACTCCATGTGGATTAACAAAGTGTAATTAGATAAACAGAGGAAGTGATTGTTTCTTAGTTTCAAATTTTCATTCTAATAAAAGTGACTACGAAACTTGTTAACCTTTTCATTTTAACTAATGACTAAAATAGTTTCATTAAAATAAACTATTAAGAAGTAAAGAATTAAAATAAAGTTTATTGAAATAAAGTATTAAGCTCAAATGGACTCTGAAGTTTTTCGTATACCCTATGTGCAATGTTTGTTGGCTTATGATCTAGATCTAATTTCAGATTTGTAACTGAAGAACAACAGATGCTAAACTCTGAAACAGCACTATCTTCTTAACAGTTACCAGTCATTACAAAGCACATAACCAAAGAAATAATTTGCATCCTTCTTCGTGTTACAAAATGTTATATATAATCAAGAATTTTACATGGTAGAGAAAATTGGCAGTGGAAGAATTTCCCCCCTCCCATACTTGTTTACTGTTAACAAGCAGTGGAAAATGTTTTCCTCACTAGAACAGAACCTGTTTGATATAAACTTGTATTGAATTCTTCCAAGTCATGATTCCTCATGATGTGAATGTTGAGCTCTGATCATTCCCATCCAGCTTCCACAAGGAACAGAAAGAAACAGGTTGCCCCTTCCACCACAGTCCTACACTTCTATTGTCACCTTCGAGTTTCATCTCCCAATTACTATCATACTTTCTCAGCAAAGCTCTACCTCCATCTATTGCATCCTCACCAAGTACTTCTCCCACAAACCCGGCTTCTTTCATTCTCTCACACCATTTTTCCTTCCCTTCATTCATCTCTCGTTGGTTTATCAATGCCTTTGCCGCCTCACCTTCCATCACTTTCCTTTCATCATTGTCACGACCCTTGAAGGCTGAGCTTGTTGAGTCCAAAAACCTCCACAAGTACTCCACCCTTCGAGAGAATCCGGTGGCAAAATCCCCACAACAATTGCAACAACATTCCATGTTGTTGTCACTGAGTATCACCCCTTTGGGCTCCATGTTTCTCAGAACTTTCAGAAACTCACTCTTTTCGTCACTGGTATTGTGACTTAACTGATGCAGCCTAAACTGTGCACACACAACAAAGATTTCATCCGGGGAGGTGTCAACACTTTGAGCACTCAGTGTATGTAATGGACAATTATCTAGCCTTTTAATCTGCAAATTAACGTTCATTAACTGAGCAAAACCAAGGAGTCTAGATGGGAAGTTGTCACCAGCAGGACCAATAGAAAATGGGGTGTCAATTTCAGTGGAAGAAGCAGTGACCACAGTGAGGCGAACCAGTGGGGGAGGTCCACCAGGTCTTCGACTCAAGGCCTCTAGAAATGTTGGCCATTGCATGCCATGAGAGGCTCCAATGTCAAGGATGTGAAGGGTGCGTGAATTGTCATTGTCTTCCCCAAGAACCTGAAGGATGGAAGCATTTGCTATGTTGTTCGGAAAAGAAAACCAAGGGCTAACCTCATAGAACTTGAGTAGTGTCTTTTGGAAGAACCGTGGCTCAGTAGATGCAAAAGTATGGGACCCTGAAGAGGTAGATGCTAGAGAAGATGATAAGTGGTGTGTGAGTGCTTTAAGACCATGTGCTGCAAGCCTGTGGTTAGCATCACCCGTAGGTGATGCTAACTCATGGAGAACATACAAGAGATGTTGCACACGGGTCAGATTTCCACCAGTTATGGCTGCAGCACAAGGGTTGAGCAACTGTTCAGCCCACCTTCCTTCCTTGTTGTTGCAGTTATTTGCCACACCCTTAGCAGCACCTTTCTTGTTCCCACCAGCTTTTCTAACTGTTGTTGTCCCTTCTGCTTCTCCACTATCTGCTTCATTATTCATTGGTTTGCTCTTGATTTTCTTGTGCTTGTGGCTTTGAGGTGGTCTGAGACTTGAATCATCAGTGGAACTTCTTTTCTTGGGCAAATCAGAGAGTTTAAGGTTGTTAGAGCCACAAGGCTCTGGGGGTGGTATGCTAGTAGCAATGTTGGTGACATTAGGGGAGCTGATATTAGCATCAGTTTGATACTGGCTGCTTATGTCTTGATCCCACAGCTGATACTCTTGGATGTCACTAGAGTTATATGGATCGTCTAAGAATGGTGGAAGTGGAAAGAAAGAAACAGAACCTTCAAACCAGTCCAGACTATGATCTGATGTTGGATTTGGTTCCATGATCATTGTAATGGAAAGGGATGTTGTGAGATACTGAGCAAAGATTGAAAAGGGTTTGGAAAGCTTAGTAGCCTTGGATCATTGACTATAAGGGGAGCAAGAGGGTATAGGACATATCAACCATAAAGTTTCACAAGTTTTTCCCAAAGAATTTTAAAATAAGGCATGGTGTAGTGATGCTTCCTAGTAGTGACAAATGAGGGAATTTTCTAATTGTTTGTGTGCTGTTCGTTTGGAGGATGTGATGTTTTATTGAGGTTTAATATTGGTTGCATAGGCAACTAGGAGACGATAATGTCTCTTGTTTATGTTGGGTGGTTAACTTGTTCCTTTGTATTATATTGGCAATTGAAATCTGCACACTGTTTAAGATTAATAAAGGAATTTCAATGAGTTTGAGGAATGTGATACGTTACTCCAAAACTCTGGCCGGCACATACTGTTTGACTAAATTGAAATTTCCTGAAAAGTTTGTATCTGGCAAGGCCTTAGCAACTTTTTGTGCTGTATTTTGTTGTTATTTGTTTTCCTTTTTTAATCATCTTCTCCAAGAGTAGTTGTTCTTTGTTAATCATTCACTCACTATCTCCCATTGATAAGATGCAAAGGAAAATGTTCAGTTTCATCTTGTTAAAACTCTGCATATGTCAATTTTCTCCAATTCTGCTTCTGTTTCATTAACTGGAACATCACTGCTTTGAGATTATTATCAATATTAAACTAAAAAAAGGTTTTGTGAAAATTCTTTATCTACAAAAAAAATATGAAAAGTATTAGTATTCTGCACATAGATAAGGATCATAACCTATGAGGCTCGAACACTTCTCTTAAATAGGTGTATTTCGAACACTTCTTTTAAATGGGTGTATCTGTGTCAGAAGACATACGGTGTCGACACTCGTATGACATTCGTAGGAAACTTGTCGGTGAAGTGTTCAATTTAAAAAATATTGGTTGGATTTCTGAAAATTCTTGTATGGTTTTAACACAATTTTAAAAATGATAAATACAATAATTTTCTAAAAACTCAAATTTATTGTTAAATTTTTATTATGATTATAGAAATAAGAAACAAATTTATTTTGAACCAGTAATTAAAATCATTTTCCTGCTCCCAAAAAAATCTGAAACATATTTTTACACATAAATATTTATTGTCAATTTATATAATTCATAATTATATAATATATAGATTCGTGTCTCCGTTTCCTGCATTTTAGAGATTATACGTAATCTCCATATCCTTGTCAGTGTTATGTTATCTGTATCTGTACTACATAGATCTTAATACTTCATTTTATAGTAAAAAAAATTATGAGTCTCTTTTGAAGTTTGAAAGTGTAAATTATTTTATATTTATCCCTTATATTAATTTGAATATATCTGATGTATGTTATAAAAATAATATAAAGGCATAAAACATTTGATGTCCATCTCTGAGTGTAGTTTGGTCGCCAAAAAGTATTAAATATTCTTCGAGTTAAATAATAAGAAGGTGATGGCGTGTTAAAAGTAAGATCCTAAATAAAAACAAAGTCTCCATTTCAAAATGTTACAGTAAGACAAATCCTTGTCATCAGGGTGCCAAATAAATCCTCTGGCTTGTTATATATTTAATATTTTTTATTCTTCTTTATAATTATTTAATCTTGATGCTTTTTTATATTTATATAATTATAATTCTTTTTATATTTAATATTGAAGAAAAGAAACGGTATATGCTTCTGACATGAATTACTTTATAATATCATACTTATGTTTTTAATTTTTATAAAAAAAATTATTGAATTATACGAATTATACTAATACAGATATACTCGTTCTTCAGTAAGATGTAAGGATGTGAATAAGATAAGGATGAACTTTAGTTTCAGGATTGGAATGAAATAGTCAGCAAAATAATACTTTATGTCAAAATTGGACAATTTAATAAATACATTAAAATTAGTAAGAGTTAGGATTATAAGATAAATATACAAATAAATATTAAAGTAATATAAAATTTAAATATATATAGTATGATAAATGTTGACATATTAAAAGAAAACAAATAATATTAGTACAATTTTTTAAGTTCATTAATTTTGTTTTAACTTGGTTGAAGGATTGAGTTCACGTGTTTAATCTTTATAAATTGTCACATATGTTTATTTTTAAAAAATAATACTAATATGCAATTATTTTTAAAGAGAGTTTCTTATACTTTAAAAAACTCACTACTTTATTTTAATATTATTGTATATTAATACTAATTTTTTTACATCTTTTCTTTTTCATTTTATAAATTTAAAATATTTCTTGGTTTCTTCAACATTAATTACATTTTTTTTCTTAATAAGTATACATAACAATTATAGAAATCAACATATGTTCAATTATTTCAACCATCAGCAAAGTTTAAACAAATTTAACAAAGTTAAAGTTTTTATATTTATTTTTTATTATATTTTAATAAAATAAAATATATTAATATTTGTTAAAATGAAACTATTTACCTTAAATAAAGTACGTATAACATGTTTTAGAAAAAAAAAAACTTTTTTAAAGATTTCTCTAAATTGTACATTGCTTCCCATTCCTTTACACAATTTTACTTGTTGATTAGGGAAATGATTAATTTGATAAATAAATGGTAATTTAGCTATTAAAAGACCCAAAATTCTGATTTAGTTTTCTGCATGTAAAAAAATAAAATACTTATGCTTTATAATTCATGACAAATTATTAATCCCTAAATTTTATACTATTATATTGATTATTTAAGATTATAACTGATTAGTAAAGATCATTAATCACGTTTATTAATCACGTTTATATAAGTGCAACATCATAGAAGAAACACTACTTTCCGTGAGAGGAGGAGATACTAATTCAGAATTGTCAGAGTTTTGAATTTTCAATGAACCACAAAACCAAAGAGCTTCAGAATTGAGCACTCAGAAATCAGGATTCAGAATGGGTCAAATTGAAAGCGCAGAAGCTGCGGCGGAGACTCAAACCACCACCACCACCACCACTACCGACACCTCCAAACCCACTTCCTTGAAATCCGCGATCGCAGGTTATTTTTCCATATTTCATTTCTCACGTACTTCACGTGTTTGTGTAAATGTGTGGCTGAAACGAAATCTCAGTTTGTGTCGTTTTTTTTTTATTATTGCAGAAGCTGCAGAATATGGAAGTCAACAAACTGAGGTTTGCCCTGAATTGCTTCGGTATTTTGCTTTCAACTTGGAAATCGAGTGAATGAATGAAAAAAATTTAAAAATTTGGAATTTTCAGTCTGTTGAGGCAATGGCTCAGAAAGCTCTCGAATGCCCCTGCATTGCTGATTTACGAACTGGTTCCTGTGGCTCTCAGTTCTCAGAGGCATTTCTGTGTTTTCTCAAGAGTACCTCTGAAGAAAAGGTATATCTTACTTCATACTTTGCTTTCATTAGTGATTGCATAGCATAGCTTTGTTTCCTGAAGCAAGATGTAGCTACAATTACAAGAGTGAAGTGAACTGATTTAGCTGTTTGTAGGTCACAACTTCAGCCTATATACTTCCCACGTAATCTGTTTGGTATTATATTTGTGAACTGTATCGTTGTGTTCTTTCAACTATTTGTAGTGTTGGAAATCTCACATTGATTTGAGTAAAAGACAACGTTAGCTCCAGAAAAGAGGAAAGTTTGAGTAAAGCTTTGAAAATACTTTAGAAAACTTTTTCCAAGGCAGCCATTAGACATTGAAGGGGTCGTCTGATTGTTATAAAATACATTCAAAATGTTTTAGAAAAGACAGTCAAGAACAAATGCTGATGGGTAATAGAAAACAACATGAATAAACAGATTTTATAGTGGTTCATTCCAAACTTGAGTTACTTCCAATTATCCTTTGCAAACTGCATCATGTTCCACTAAGCATTACAAGTATTTGTACTGCCAATTTTAGCTTACTACAAGTGCATATATCTAAGTAAACAACACCTTTCCAGGTTAAGTGTACAAAACCTCTTCAAGCTACATGCTACTCTCCCATTGTGATTAAGGAGGAGTATACAAAGCCTTTCCAGGCCACATACACAAAGTCTTTCTAAACCAAGTACACAAAGTCTTCCTAAGTTAAGTATACAAAATATTTCCAGGCTATACAACAGTAGTTGTTTCATATAAGGTTCATACTCAAAACAGTGGATATCAAATAAAAGTTCCTTGTTCTAGAGATATAATTTCACAACACTGAAGGATATACAAAGAAGATTCACTCTCTAAGTTGTTTAGAAGATGAACTATATCTAAGCACTTAGAAGCTTTTTCTGATTTTTTCATATGCACACAAAAATCTCTTCTTGTATTTTGGATTCTTCACCTTTATTGCATGGGAAAACTTTCTTTTATAGATGTCTAGAAATTAGCTTTGCAGGTTGCATACTTTAGAGGATCTTGTGTTAGAGCTTTTTCAGAAGGTATGACTACTATGGTAGTACAAAGAGATATGTAAGCCACATTTTTTATTTGTGTAAGGTATCTACATCTGCTTACAATACCATATTGAGCATATACCCATTAATAAATTATACTTTATGTCAGACTCTTTGGAAGATGTTCTTGGTCAACTTTGTAGTCATTAGATTATACTACATCATGGAGATGTGAGTTGCGTTCATAACTCGTAAACAATGTCGAATTCTACTTGATGTATGTCTTGAACACTTCTTCACTAGTGTATGTTTGCTGTCTTAGGCTTTCATAAGAATCTTCTAGACTTGCACACTTTGTCTAGTGCTTATTCAAGACTCTGTATGGTCTTGTGTACATGCGTTAGCTTAGCAATACTTGTGTCTTGCGCTGCTACTAGTTATGTCTTATCTTATAGAACTTGCGTCTAGTGGTTGGAACTTCATCCAAAGCATATGAAACATCGTTTAGCCTTTACTTGGTGTGCATTGAAGTGAAAGATGATCATCATCTAATACCTGTTTCACACTAGGTAGATAAATTAGATGTACCAAATTGTTTATTTGTTATCATCAAAACATGGGTGTCTTAGACATGACTTCTAGATCAAGACTTGCATCTTATCATAACTAAATTCGTCTATGCCTTAACGTAGACATATGATTAAATTATAGTATATAAAGTTGGATCAAACACTTACTCTTAGGCCAAAAGTTATAGTTGAAAGTTAGAGCACAATTCTTTCTAATTAAAAGCGTACCAACCCAAACACTATGATTTGATTATGACTTGGTCTACCTGACTTCTACCATGGGATGATTGATGCATCTTGAAATAATCTCCCCTTTAGTAATTGTTCCCATAGGAATCAAACTCTTCGATTGTGACTTGGCCACATGACCTACACCATGAGATAATTGATGCTACCTGCAACAATCTCCTTCTCAACAATTGTCTCATTGGGAATCAAACTCATAATTTGGCTATGATACCAATAGTTGGATCAAACGTTTATCACTAGGCCAAAAGTTATAGTTGATAGTCAAAGCTCAACTCTTTCTACTTAAGAACGCAGGAGTCTAAACGCCACTATTTGATTATGATCTGTCCTACCTGACCTATGTCTCAAGACAATCGATGCATTTTGCAACATATAAGTGAATGTAAATCTAACTTTGTAAGTTAGTTTTGTAAAGTTGAGTTAAATTTAAAATTCACTTTTTAAGTTATTATGAGAGTCTATCTTAGATCCATGAAAGACGGTTACTCACCAAGTTATTTTTATACCAAACACAATAGTACCGAACGTGGGAGGTGCGTTGGAATCTACATCATCTAGAAATATGTTATATAATATGTAAATAGGTATAAATTTCATTTTATAAATTAGTTGTATGATGTTGTGTTAGACTTAAAATTCTCTCTCTTGCACCTTAAAACCTCTTTAGGAAGATTACATGTGCCCTTTCAACTTAATTTTTTGTGATTAAGAATTCAGTGGTAATGTGGAAGTCTGTATTAATGAATGATCGCGTATACTTTGCAATAGCAATTAACAACCAATATGGGCAAATTTAAAGTATTATATTTTTTAAATCTTGATTTCTGTATTATTGTATGGGTTGGAATAAATTTGCTCCAAATATGTAGGGCTCGGACTGTGTACATCCTTTTGTTGCTCTGCAGAGCTGCATCAAGGCCAATCCAGATGCATTCTCTAAGGACATTTTAGGCGAAGAAGAAAGCAATGAGTTGGGACCAGACCTAGAATATGAAATACTTTCTCCCAGATGGGCTAGGGAATCTGGAAGTCCAAAATCCAGTCTTTAAGGGAAAAGTTGGTCTCTCGTTCGGGCAACTACTTGGAGAAGGTTGTGCTAACTTAACATTGTATTTGTATTAGTGTTGCCCGATTAGAAAAGTGACTTAATTTATCTCTTCCTCAAATCACTTCATCTCGTGCACTTGCTTATATACCACAAAAATACAATTTATTTTCTACAAAGTTTTGGGAATGCACTCAAATGCATAATGAAAGAAAACTACCTTTAAAAGAAAGCCCCTTTCTGTTTCTAGAAAATACTTTTATATGCAAACTACCCAAATTTTAAACTAATCCCTCCTTTAGTTATGTTTAAATGTTAAAATAAGAGGAATATAAGTAATATTCAAATGATGAGAAGATGCATAAGAATTTTTTTATGCGTCATAAAATCTAATTAATTTTAACCACTGTAGCATGTTATTTTTATGTTTTTACTTTCTAGTTTTGAAGGGAGAAGAACACACTTAAGAGTCGATGTCTCAGCTTCACTCCTCAGTATCCTTCATTGGTTACTTTTTCTAAGACATGATCAATTGATAAACATTCAATTAATTGGGAAGTTCACTTTTGAAAGATAGCCATTAAAAGAAGAGAACCAAGTATCTAAATACTTTGCTGAGTATCGTACACAATTGAGTGAGACTTTGACAACACATAGTATCCAAGTCCTTATTACTTACATTTTCTCCACTATTCAATTTTAAATTAGACTCTTACTCTTAGATGTTTTGGATCTCTTAACAATGAAGTAATCCCAGACGGAAGTCACAGTGGTTCCTAGCATTATGAATGTGAAAGGCGTAGTTGAATAGTTGAATTTCTCTCTCCTTTTCATTTGATCTCTTGAAAGGTGTGGCTTTTGAGTTGCTGCTAATAATCCTATGTATTTTCCATCATTTCCCTTAGAGACAAGTCCAAGATAGTTAGTTATCCATTTTTCTAATAATTTCATCAATATGTAAATTAACACTGGGAAACAGCACACCTCTCAACTATTTTGATAGAAGATCTACTAAAAGTGAGACTGTCCTTAATGTGAGAAATAATTGAGAAAAAATATCTGCTAAAGCGAGATTGTCCTTAATGTGAGAAAGTAAGAGTATTTGTATTATCTATGTTTGAATTTTAATAGAGTAGACGATTACGACTCCAAATGAAGAGCTGATACACCTTTATTTGTTTCTACGATTTGTTTGCTTTAAGATGGTAATCGTGCTAACACTTCAAAAGTAACAATGCAATTATTCAGTAATCAACAGAAATTGTTCCATGAATGGTTTATAATGCAGTAGCCATGTGAATCAACACTGTTCCAAGATAACAACGCAATTTTTTGAGAATACAGAAATCTAAGTGCGGTAATTTAGGAAGTGCATGGACATCCTTCATAATGTTAACTTATTCTGAAACTTTGAAGTTTGGAATGCTTGGGAAAGGCATCAAGCTCCAAGATAACTAAAACATTAATTCACCAATACCATCAGCATTTTTCATCTGCTTGAATATCTTAGCACTTGAAGTTGTGGAAAACTTCATGTGGCACAAAAACATGCTTCTCCCTGTAGAAGAGTCAGCGTAGAAACACAATGAGTTAAGTTTGGGCAGGCTTTGCAACTCTGTCATAGGACCATCTCACAGTTTTGATTCTGACAAGGTGACACGGGAATTCCTTTTTTGCTAAACACGTCAACTGAATTTGCATCAAGACCACGATCATCAAAACATAGGCATAACACAGTTAGTCATAGTTTCACCCAGTTCTTGTCTGAAATAAATTGCCTTTGCGAGAGTTGTTTTCCCTACACCTACCATCCCCACGATGAAAAGTGTTGAATTTTAAAGAATATCACTGCCTATGGTCAATTTCGAGACCAAATCTCGTATTTCATTTTTCAATCCAACTGCTTTGGTTGACTTCTGTCTTTCAATACTGCAATTTTTTATCATGTTATGAAGACGATCAATAGCTTTTTTTGATCTCATCAACACTGAGCTCAGCTTCATTTCTATACCTCTCTAGGAAATTTTCCACCTCGTTAGCAATGGCCTTTAGTTGGTCTAAACAAGCATTTCTCCTTGCTGTCTCTTCTGCCTTCTGAAGCTTTTTATGCATTTGTTCCAAATCACGAAGCACCAAATTGATTTCAGCTACCCGCTTTGAGCTTTGGTCCTCCTTTCTCAGTTTGCTTTAATGGCTGATGTGATTGGATCCTCATTTATAATATATGGGAATGATGACTTCTTTCCAGCTCTATCATTAAGCGCAAAGTTACACCTCTCCTTCATTGCTAATGCAGACCTTTGTCTCTGCAATTAATTCTTCTGCTTCTGTTTTCCACAGGTTTTCTGTTTCAGTTTCTAGCTGAAGCTGACTCAAGTGCTTGATGAAAGCACTCAGTGGAAGCAGCAGATATATGGACCAGAAAATAGTTCTCTTCCCATCTTCATCAATACTTGTGGGAAAGATATTCTGAATCCCAGAAAAGACGTGCTATAGATTCTACTTTGCCACCTTTCTCCCCAAAACTCCTACTAAAATTACTCTCTATCTTCTTGTGATGAGACCATCCATCATGCCTGATGCCTAATGGTGAGATTAGGTTCCGAACACATTTGCTGTTAAGGACAGAAAAACCATAAAACGTAAGAAGGAATAGCATGCCAAATGCTACTCAAAGAACGCAGTGAGAGTGAGAATGTTCGTCCTTCACAGGTGAAAGGAGATAGATAGGAGCAAGTCCATATTTTTTTATGCATGCAGGTTGGCCATGCGTATAAGAAAGCTAAGACACCTTGTTGGTTATGCTGCTAGCCACTGTCAAGGGATTCATCATGCTCATTTACTAAGACATGGTGGAGAACTCCTCACTCATGTCACTCTTAACATTTAATGGATTGTTTGTTATTGTTTTGTCATTATTATTGTTTGCTATATCATTAGTGTTTATGAGTAGATAGTATAAGATCTTTTGAGGCATGGTTGTCACCAATGTTGTATTTAATTATGTAGCGTAGCGTTTGATTAAGGTTTGTGGGTGGTAAAATTTAGTAAAACAATAGTTTCACAATTCATAAAGTTATCTACAATTTTTAATTTTTATGTGATGTGATGAGTTTAAAAATAAATATAAATAATAAAGGATAAATTTGAAATTAAATAATATGAAATAATATTAAAATAATAGTATTGGAAGTTGTATTGTGATTATATAAAAAATATAGGTTGTCAATATATTATTACCCTAAAATTTATTCTTGCTATTTTGAAACACTTTTTTTTCTGTGATTGATCTAATTTTTTTTATAAGAGTTCGAGATATTTTTGAATATTTATTTCATTTATTGATTATAAAAGAAAACTCTGGCACATCTTGATAAATTCTCTGTTGATAAATATTCGTGAATTTCAGTATTTGTGATTAAAATTCATCACAAAACAGCATGACTCATTGAAGAAATATGCAGAATAAATATCATGGCTCATACTCGTGGCAAAACAGCATGACTGAAACTATATATATATATATATATATATATATATATATATATATATATATATATATATTTTTTGCTTTTTTATAAAAAAAGAATATATAAAAAAACACACATTAATGTTTTTTATATATATTTTTTTTATTTTATTTGTGTGCACTTTTTTTTATTAATTTTTTTTATAAGAGAGAGAAAAATATATATATATATATATATATATATATATATATATATATATATATATATATAG
>Ga0123342_1002650_pt1 | contig 29515 bp, 19 predicted proteins | sample Turbeawhitnodule_FD_89960 | JGI IMG/M metagenome (GOLD analysis project Ga0123342, IMG submission 89960) | Root nodule microbial communities of legume samples collected from Mexico - Turtle bean Mexico white nodule | ecosystem: Host-associated > Plants > Roots > Nodule | place: Mexico: Nepantla... | reverse complement strand
TTTTTTTTTTTTTTATATAGTTTATATAAATAATATTTTATATTTATTTTTTTTTTTATATATATATATATATATATATATATATATATATATATATATATATATATATATATATATATATATATATATATATAATTAACTCGAACCTCTGTGTGTATATTTAACTAGCGAGAAGCATAGAGTAAAAATAAACAATTCAAGCATGGCTACATTGGTTGCTCCTCCCAACCATTCTCCTGTGGAAGATGCAGAAGCTCTCGGGAAAGCTGTCAAAGGTCACATACTAACATCATCCAACTTTTCATTTCCTTTTCAATAATTCATTGAATCACAAGTTTTCATATTCAAAGTCCACATCAAATTTCCAATAATTTCTTAGGAACTTAGAATAGCTGATGAGTATGTCAGATTTTTCAAAATTGTGATTCATACATAAAAAAGACTAAGATTAAACTAATGGATTCTGAAAACTTTGCAGGTTGGGGAGCTGATGAAAAAGCCATTATATCAATACTAGGCCATAGAAATGGTGCACAAAGGACTCAAATCAGAGAAGCATACCAGAATCTCTTCCAAGAGGATCTCATCAAACGCCTTGAGTCTGAGCTCTCTGGTGAGCTTGAGGTACACAAAATTGGCACTCACAATTTCAGAAAATATTGTATTTGTTGCTTATGTTGTGCATGATTATGCAGTCATGATCATTACTAACTGTTATGGTGTTGTGTGGGGTTTTATGTACCAAACAGAGAGCAATGTATCGTTGGATATTGGAACCTGCAGAACGTGAGGCTTTGTTGGCCAATTTAGCCCTTAAGAGGGATGAGAAAAGCTACCAAGTGATTGTGGAAATTTCCTGTGTTCTTTCACCTCAAGAGCTTTTTGCTGTCAGAAGTGCCTACCACAACAGGTTCAAACGATCCATGGAGGAAGATGTTGCTGCTAATACCACTGGCCATCTTCGCCAGGCATGTCATACATAAATTGGACAAAACTTAGATTGAGTTTCTTAATCTTATTCTTCCATCTTAATTGAGTTTTACCACCATAATTAAGGTTGACTTTTAATGCAAAACTCTATGATTAACTAAATGAAACTAGTGTTAATTGGAAAGTTGCACCCAAAGTATTTAAGGAACTTGAAGTAGGTTTTGTCCTATTAAATTTTGTAATTTGTTTACCTATTTTGCATTTGAATAGAAAGAAGTCAACTAGTGAAAATGGTTGAGGGTAATTACTCATGATCTAATTAGGGTTTGGTCCATTTTTTTCAGCTATTGGTAGGGTTGGTGAGTTCATTTAGGTATGGTGGCAGTGAGATTAATGCAAGATTGGCACAATCAGAAGCTGATGCACTTCATGAGGCTATCAAAAAGAAGAACGAAAGTAATGAAGAAATTATTAGGATCCTTACCACTAGGAGCAAGACCCAACTAGTGGCCACTTTCAACCGTTACAAGGATGATCATGGCATTGCCATTACAAAGGTACAACAAGGAAGAGCCTCTTTCTTTGCTGTCATAATTCTCAACTGTTAAGATTTGATAAATACTTCGTTCCATTCTTGATGCTTCTCTAAAGCATTTTATGCAGAAATTTTTTTTGAAGAGCCATTAGTTTTCTTAGCTTGTTCCTTGTTCCCTTACAGAAATTGTCCGATGAAGGGTCTGATGAGTTTCATATGGCAGCCAATTTAGCTATTAGTTGCATCAATGATCATAAAAAGTACTATGAAAAGGTGAGAATCTGATGTACTTTTTTATTCTTTCTGTTTTTTCTGTCTCTCTAATGAAGTATCACCTATTTAGCACAACTAAAGGATACTTCACCACGTGTAATTTTTAAAATGTAGGACACAAGAATATATTTATATATTATATTATTGTGAATTATACAAGATTTATTTTATCGTACAAATATTCACATGTTTCGGTGTTTGATAAGTGTGTTCATCTTACATGTACACACCATTTAAGAGTATAATGCATCACTTGTAATATATTAGGGAAGAGGTTTAAGTTTAAGAACATGAAAAATTGTATTTCTTTTGAATATTTCTTTGAACATGATATGAATACAAAGAATTGTTACTCTGAATCCATTATGCAGGTTCTGCGAAATGCCATGGGAAGTATTGGAACTGATGAGGAAGCACTGACACGTGTGATTGTGACAAGGGCTGAGAAGGACCTGAAGGAGATAAAAGATGTGTATTACAAGAGAAACAGTGTTCATCTTGAGCATGCTGTGGCCAAGGAAACTTCAGGAGACTACAAGAAGTTCCTGCTCACTCTCATGGGCAAAGAAGACTGATTCACTTATTTTAAGGATACAATACAACACACAGGGCTGAGTGATCTTCTTAATCAACTATGCAAGTTCTTCAATTATTATAATGGGTTGGTTTAAGCCATGGTTATATATGAGTTGTCGTTTGCAAATTGTAATGGTAACCAGATAGTGTTGTTTTGGAAAGCTTTGCAATCACCTTTCGGCAACATTCATCCTAATTTTATAATTTTTATGGTATTTATGGACTTTATTATTAATTATTTTTAAAGTATATTGATTAATTTCGATTAATGAGAAAATCTACATCAAACCAATTAATTTGCTTTAAATTTTGTTAAACCAAAACAATTCAAATCAAATATTTATTGAATACAAAATTTGAAAATCTAATCCATAGGAACTAAATTATAATGATATAATTTCTTTTATTAATTTTTATGAAGAATTTTATGAGATAATCATATATTTTTTTCTTTATTTTTAGTCACTATTTTATTTATGTAATTTTTTTTATCAACAATAAAATATGTGTAAGATAAGGTGATAAGTATACTAAATGTACACAATCAAGAAGGTTGACTATGATCCTTTGGGACACATTCTCATGGATGCTACAAGAATTAATGCAGGTGACATCAATTGTCTTGTGGCAGAAGTTAGGTGGGTCAAGCCACAATCCAATCGTGACGCTTCGACTATTACACTCTAGAGTAGAAAAAATTGTGCCCTGACTATTAGTTATAGCTTATGGCCTAGTGGTACACGCTCAAATCAACAATTGGTATAAGAGCTAAGGTCACGAGTTCAATTCCCAATGGAAAGATTAGTGCAGGTTGCACAATTGTCATATGACATATTTTAGGTGGGCTGAGTCACAATCGAAGAAGTGCTCAAACCGACAATAAGATAAGAGGTTATTGAACAAAACTCAATTATGCAACATCACTTTCACACAAGAAAACACAAAAAGGTTGAGGTCTCCTTTTATAGTGTAATGAGACAAGTCTTATCTACTCTAAATGGAGGTGTGAGAGTCCATTTTACACATAGGCACCTAGGGTTAGCTATTATGACATAGGTTAATATCTAAACAATTATTTTAACATATGTCTCTTTTCAAACTACTTTTTTCATATAATGGACTTTCTTCTATATTTTTTGTACATTTTTTCAATTTTTGATTTGTTTTCTTAAGGAACCTTCTTCAAGCTCTTCTTTATTTTCAGTCCCAATTGGGCTCCACTTAGTTCTTCTTTGCAATCATTAAGGGTTCCATTAATCACAATAATTACAATTATTTTTTTCATACCACTTTTGGCTTACAAAAATATACAAAATCTCTCCAAACCATCTATTATTCTCCCATAAGATTAAACATTGAGTATACAACATCTCTCTAGACTCTTACTTGGAGACTTTGTCTAGTCTTGATATGCATCTAGTATTTTTCTCCAATCTTTAAAGACTTTGTCTACTCAATATATTCAAGCTTTTTACATTAAGTATAATTTCTATTTCACACCCAAGTAATCTTTTAGACACCAAAACATATTATTATTTTTTATCATTAAAACACGAGTATCTTTGGCATCGCATACGGATTAATACTTGTCTTATCATAAAACCCATTTATGTTCTAACAAAAGATATAGTCAGGAGTGAGTGTGTGTACTTGTGGTAAGCCAGAAGTAGTAGTGAGAATATTGCAATCAATTATTGATTAGTGGAACCTTTTAAAACGTAAATGAGAACTAGATATAGTCAAATGTTGGGATTAACCAATATAAAAATCTAAGTATTATAGCGCATTGTTTATTGCACATGTACTAGCCCTTGGTTATCTTTTTATAAAATACTAGCGAAAATCTTTTTGAAACATTTGTTGGGGTATTTCAGTTAAGTTTATTCTCCTTGTTTCAGCAGATTAGTTCATATTTTAATTGACTAAAACCCTCGTAATTGGTTTTCCTTGACTTTTGAGACAGTTAACTAACTAAAACCTCCTTTTAGTTATTAAAATTTCTCAACTTTGACACACTTTGAAATTTGTTCTATGAGTTTAGAAGTTGAATAAAAGACTATAGTTGAATGGTCAAGTTAGGTAATTGGTATGCAAGAAGGAAAAGTTTAAACTCAATGACCTATTATTGAGTATGTGCTTCTTGTTAACAGCGGAATTCCCCTCTCACCATTTGAGGAACTCATGCTTAGTAGTATGGATGAGTTTATACAATCTTAGAGGAACCACCATGACTTCAATGTTACCAAGTTCACCAATATTGATAGTAGTATGGATGATTTTATACCATCTTAAAGGAATCACCCTGACTTAAATGTTACCAAGTTCACCAATATTAACAATCGATTGGAGTAAATTTAGGACTAGATTCTTGAGATGCACTTCACTTATGAGCATGAGGATTATATGTTTGTTTGTGTATGCTCATTAGTTGTTGTTTTCTTGTTTAAATGTGTCAAATATTTGGTGTGATTTGATTTGGTTAATGTGTTTCATTGTCTTGTTAATCAATGTATTTGTCACTCTAATCATCAATTAAAATTATGTCTCTTTCTTCTCTTTTTTCCTCTTTTTAATTTTCTATTTGATGATTTTATGTTTCCAACTATTTAGATTTGATGATAGATGTATTGAAAAGTTGATATTAGAAGTATATCCTAACTTGTAATTTTGACATTTAATATGTTGTAACTGAGATTTCATTCATTAATCCTTATTAATTTTAATATAAATCATTTTTAGAAGTATTAAGGACTCTCTATTTTTTTAATTAATTAAAAATTATTTCAATAAGCTAAAATGTCCTTAAATTTACTAGGTCTTCAAGCTAATTGTATAGTTTGATTAAATCTTCCCTTTAGTGAACTAAAATCACTTAAACATTTTAAAAATCACTTAAACATTTTAAGAAGTGAAGTTGGTTCTGTTTTAACTAATTAAAACATACTTTTATAATAAAGTAAAATAACTAAAATTCAATCTTTAAGTGGTTTTAGCCGACTAAAGTATTGTTTTAATCGACTTCAAAGTTGTATAACTTCATAAATCTTTGCTTTAGCCAGTTAAAAGAAATTTAAGTTGGTTAAAATTGTCAAACCTACGAAATTAAGGTTCTTACACTTTTAAATACAAATTAAATTAGAAGTTACATAACTAGAAATTTTGAAGAAACATTAAAAAACAAGAGCTTTGCATTCTAAAAAAACATTTTATTGAAACTATTCATCAAGATTTGTTAAATTAAGATTATAGTTTGATATTTTTACATTACTACAAGAAAATAATAAAATAGAAACCAATTTTAGAAAAAAATAATAATTAGTTGCTATAGTGACTAAATACCATTTTAGAGACTAAAAAAAATTTTGGTTTCTAAATTAGTTTTTATTATTGTTAAATAGTTTCTAAATTGGTATCTAATTAGCTACCAAGGTTTTAACTACCAATTATTTAGATTCTAAATTTGGTAGCAAAAACCTTGGTAGCTAATTAGATACTAATTTAGAAACCATTTAACAATAATAAAAACTAATTTAGAAACCAACTTTTTTTTTTTAGTTTTTAAAATGGTATCTAATTTAGTCACTCTAACAACTAATTATTTTTTGTTTCTAAAATTAGTTTTTATTTCATGATTTTTCTTGTAGTGTTACTTTGAAAATCATGAATTCTTTTCTTTGCTTTTCTTATATTAAATATACTTTTTATTTGTTTTCTTTTCATCTTTACATGTTGTTAAGATAACAACATGGTAGATCCGTAAATCTGTATTAATACATAAGTGCGTACAAACTTAACTCTATAAGTTGATTTTATAAGGTTAAATTAAATTTAAAGTTATTTTTTAATATGATATCAGAGTTATATAAGTTTATAAAAGTTTATGCTAACAAAAATTCGTTGAATATATTATTTCATAATATAAAAACTACTATGAATACAGCCTTATGCAGCATCCTAAAGAAGGACATGGTGGTACGAGTCAAGAAGTAAAGCATCTCGAAGAATGGAATTCAGTATATGACTTGCAGAAGTTCCGAAATTATAGTACAAGTTACAACAAACTACGAAAACAAAAACACAGCCAAAGAATTTTTTTACTTGACCTCTGATGTGTATCCTAAGATACTACATTAAACTTACCAAATGGATAGGATAACTGCTTAAGCCTTAGAGTATATTAAAACTATATATATAATTTAAAACAAATCTTAATTGAGTACCAACAAATTTCCCCAACCCTCACCCCTTTTGTTTCTAATTGAGACAATGTCACAGGCAGTCCCTTCAAAGTGATTCTATCTGCATCACTGCACTCAGTTCTCCAATTAATAGTAGTTTAGGAGTGAATGAAGCAAATATTCCCCATGAAATAAGTAACTACTAACTAGAAAAACCGTCTTCTTCTTTACTAAGATGTCTGGGACAAATGGCAATTTGTAACCTCCAGAAGCATGGTCAGTATGCTCAAAATGAAAGCAATCAAACACAAGTACGTTGTTTATTGCAGAGAGACAAGTACTAGAAAAAAAAACAAAAAAGAAGAGGGGGTGAAAAATTTGCCTTACATAATTTTAACTAGCTACAAAGCTCTCCGTACAGTATCATATGTCATCTACCCGCAAATCTCAGTAGAACAGATTTCATCTACTTGCAGCGAGAATAAAAGAAAAAGGAAAAAAACTTGAAGCTAAAAGTAGCCAGTTTTCTAAAAATGTCAAGTGCTGATCAACATGTTTTCTTGGCTGAGTTCACTCTGAAATGGTGACAAAATAACCTTTTTTGCATGTAGCACTGGGTCGCCAAGCCATCGTAGCATAAAGCAAGACAAAGCAAGGGATGACACCTAAAGATAGAGCTACCTCAGGGGGCTCTGGTTGCATGTAAAGAGGGAACAAGGAAACTGATAAGAGAAGATGCAAGATAAATAGCACTGCTGCCAACGTTTTGTTATCTAAGAGACTCATTGCTTCTATGAGGAAAGCCAAAACCATAATGAAGAGAAAGACAGCAACTCCTTTTAAGAGCTTAGTTTACTGTTGGTTGGCGTCTCAGCCTCTTCGATTTGAAGGTTTTACCACCAGTAGACGAAGTTGTTCTATTCTTCTCTCTCTAATGTACTCCTAGTACATGTATTTCTATCTATGGGGTTGAAAATGACTTAAAAATATAATCAAAATGAAATATAAACTCATTAGATTGAATTGAGTATAATATCATTTAAATTTAATATTAAATTCATTAAAATATTATCCTAATAAAATTTCTTACTTATTACTCCTTTAATCCCACATATTAAAAGAAATGTGTTAGAAATTGAGGTAAACTAAGTAATGATAGTGATAGTGAACTATGTACTGATGAAAATTTAAAGTGGTTTTACTTAACACAGGATAAAAAACGCTTCTCTGTTACAATGAAAAGGAGGGGGCATGTTACAATGTAATGTTATAGAGTGATTTTCTTTGGGTGAGATTTTAGGATGGCAGGTTAAACCTAGAATCAGAGAAACTTGGGGAAGCCTTGAATCCAAAACCAACCCATCAGGCATACTAATTTAATTCACGTTAAGAATAACTATTTTTAGATAGAAACCTTGAAACAATCTAAGATTGGGAGAAAAGAAAAAAAAAAACTTGTGTATAGGCAGCGTATAATGCATTTATCATATTACACCCGACAGTATATTCCATGGGTAATGAAAATTGAAGGAAAACAATAAATAGCACATTATTATCTTTCATCATGGCATCGTCGTACACGTAAAATACCAAATTTATTATAGGCAATTTACGTACGATACTTTTCAGAAAGTGGTATACGGTGCTTTAATTCATACGACAGGTGCGTGAGTTCGAACCAGTAACTGTATTTTCAACAACCAGATAATAATACCTAGTTGGGACCAGGGGTTCCTCATTAAGGAACAGGAGGTAGATGGAAGAAAAATTACAAAACTTGAAACTGAGTTATCCAGAAAGCCACATTTCTAGAAATATTTAATACAACCTTATTTACAAACCATTTTCTAAGACTCATGTGATTAATTTAGCACCGTAAAAAATTACACAATCTTGTGTAACACTCGGAATTATTCTGGAGATAAGCTACCGTTCTCACGATGACTTTGTCTCAACTGGTATTAGTTAGTTAACAATGTCGAGTGCAAGTTGGAACCAGCCTCGGGAACAAAACGGTCACTTGTTGAAACAGAAATTATTCCTTTGATTGCTGTCTGTTTTGGTAGACAAGGCGTAACAGATGTGGACAATCTGCATAATATGCTACATACAGGAGTAAAAGCAGCTTCACGTCAGATCCATATTGAGAACCCTGCACCAGAGAAAATGAACACGATATTACTAGAAAGATTTAAAAATAAATAGAAAGTGAGCATGATCTCTCATGATTCCTTATCCAAAAACCTACAGTGCTAACCTGTAAGCAACTTGGAAAAAGAAAATGTTTCTTATGTATATGCTTCTGATGCTCATATTTTACTGTACAGAGTCTCTTCGATACTCCTAATTACAACACTCATGCTGCCACCACTTTCCAATGCTTTAATAGCAGCTCGGTGCGCAGCCCTATGCCACTTGAGCAAATTATATGATTGCAAAACTGACCATCTTGCTTGGTTGGACATCTGCTCAAATACAAGAATGTCAAAGTTTAAATATTAAAATCTCATAAAAAAATATAAACCACCAGACCAGATGTATCGGTTGTGGAAAGACCTCAGCTGTTGACAACGGAGGATCAAGAAGAAGACAGATGCCTCTAAATAGATTTTCATCATTTTCTCCACCCTCTGCCTCGCCGTATACAAGAGCTTCAGCTGCAATTCCAGCAAAAAGTACCATGCAGTACCTAAACCATAAGTTAGTGGTTGGTTGCATTACATAAAGCATAAGTTTTACTTGAAAAGTTATAACTTGAAAAAAAAATGGGGATGGGGATGGGGATGGGGACTCAAGTTTGTACGTGCCTATTGAGACAGTAACCAGAATGGAAACAGGAATAGTGAATTAATACCTGAAGAACCTATAGCTATGAATAAAATTATTTAACTTCACTATTATAGTTATTGATGGAAATAAGATATCAGAATTCGAGGACAGAGGTGCTTCCTAGAATAAAGAAGAGAAGGAAAACTCATTATATTCTGCGTAACAATTAAACAGAGGATAATACACATGGAAAGGAAGAGAAATAGGAATTCTGATATTAACCCTGATAGGGAGTCTAAAGATACAAGATACAACAAGGATATAAATATATAAATATAACAATAACATAAAGACTAAACTACCCTTATATAATATTATTTACCATCCCCCTCAAACGCACGATGCATTAGCACAGCATCAAGTTTAATGAAGATGCTTAAGGGAGTGAATTTTGTAAATAAATCATCATTCTGCATAGCTAAAGAGATGAAAAACAATATAATGGTTCCATGTTGAAAATGATGACGAGTAAAAATGGAAATCAATTTCAGTATGCTTTGTACACGTATGAAAGACTAAGTTATGAGCATTTTGAATAACACTCTTATCCAATACATAGGAGTTGGTCCAAAAAGATAAACACTCATGTCAGAAAGAAGCCAATGCAACCAAATTATCTCAGCAATAGTAGAGAATGAGAAAAATATCTTGTTTCTTGCTCTTTCAAGAGATAAGAGTCTCCTAGAAAAATACAAAAACTTGTAGTAGACTTATGATTACTAAGGTCACCATCCCAATCAGCATAAAAAAAAGCACGCAACTCTAACGAAGATGATGAAAGAAAGAGGAGACTCTAAAATTGAGTAACATGAAGATATCTCAGAATGCGAATAACAACTCCCAATGCACAATTCACTGTAGTAGGAGAAACAAACTAACTCAACATGCAAAGCATAAGCAATATTAGGACAAGTAATGGTAAGACATATTATATTGCTAATAATAGTAGGATAAATAGTGGAATCGAATAGAGGGATGACATCAGAAGAAGTATATTTTACATTGAGCTCAATAGGGATGTTAGATATGTGAGTATCAGAAAGACGAATTTGTGCTAGAATACCAACAATGTACTTAGATTGATAGAGAAGATAACCTCAAGGAGAATATATAAATTCAATCCCCAGGAAATAACGAAGAGGACCCAAATCATTCATTTCAAATTACTTTCCCAACTACAATTTTAACTCTACAATCTCATCTACATCATATTCGGTGATTATCATGTTGTCAACATATTGCAATAGAGAATAATATGGCTATGAGGAGTAGTCTTCAAAAATAAAGCAGAGTCACAATCACTAGAACAAAATCCAAGAGACACAATTGTAATTTGGGCCCATAACTCTCTTGCCCAATTTAAATAGTTTTTTCCTCTCTATGCTTAGGCACCCTACATTTTACTCTCTATTACATTCTTAGAGTATACGCTTAAGGATACTTCTCTTCTCTTTTCTAGGTTTGACATTTCTCTGTATTATTTTACTTTTTCCATGACTATGAGTGCGTAGTGTCATTATTTTGGAATTAAGGCTAAACTTGATGATAATTGAAGTTTAATTTATTTTTTCTACAACTTCTTTTGGTTTCTCCTCTTGATTTCTCTTTTATTGATTTTCGTCTTTGTGAAGTGATTAACAATCATTTTCATCATCATAAATGCTTAGGAAAAGACAAAGAAGTGAATCTAATCATTGGACCTAAAAGGGAGGGACTTACATCACAAGAGTAGATTTGATCCTTTGAGGAATTAACGAATTAGCAAAGAACTTAATGAGTTTAATTGAACATAGCTACTATAAGAGTAGGGGTCAATTCAATTAGATACGTCTTCATTGTCCGAGGGGGCAACTAAATTACCTCGGGTTAATTCACCTTCAAACAAAATCAAAAGTGTAATAGGGTTAAGAGATTAAATCAATAAGAAGTTATGGTGTGAAACTCAACCCTAAAAGTTTTCTTACATCAATATTATCCCAATTAATTTGCTTTCCTATTTCAATTCTTAATTTTCTCCTTGAGTTCTTTATTCACAATCAATGCTCAAATTCAATTAATTTCTTTTCCTTTTAATTGATATTAAATTGTGATAATTACAAAGCCAAAAACACAGTCCTTGTGGATTCGATATTATTACTTGACGACAATTGTGCACTTGTGATATTCTTGTAAGAAAGTTGTTGTATTGTGATGCTACAAAATGTGAAGGCCTAGGTATTGGAGTTGGACATAAAAAGGTTGAAGGAATGGAATTTATTTAGAGGGGAAATGAGATGAGGGGATGATGATCTAAATTAGCCATGTGGTTTAAATTTGTTGGAATTAGTAGTAAAACCCCTATTGGAACTTGCCGCAATTAATTTTCACATTTACGTACATAGTTATTCTTGTACCTAATATACACCATGACTGTACTTGGGAACTAGAATCATACTTGTAAACACAAAATTTGCCAGTGCTATAGATACTAGATCAGCTGAGTAACTTATTCAAGCTACTCAGAAATTTCATCCTCATAATGTCTAAACCTTTCTAATGTACCACTATAACTAAAGCTATAATGTTATACACACCTATCGAAAGTTGTACCATCAAGTCGGCCTTCAGCAAGGTTATTGGCAACTTTTTCATCCCAAAACTGAGTCCCTGCCTAAAAAAAACAAGGATTTACTACTAGTAAAATGACGGTGAACAATTAAAGAAAAACTTAAAGATTCAGGATTTCTTATTTGCTATAATACAAGTAAACAATGAAGCATATTATGCAAAAAAGTATTCAAGTATAAAATCAAGACTTGTACTTGTAAGTATACAAGTGTAAACAAATACAAATAATTCAAAATCAAAGACACTGCAACTTGATCACTAAACTCCGATGAATTAACCAATCTTTCAATGTAGTCAATTTTCAAAAATCAACATAAGATAATGAATAAATATCCAATCATATTTAAAACACAAATAATTGTACACTGGAATGAAGGATTAAAGGAAAAATAAACTGTCTTCCTCATATTTTTTGTGAGAATAAGTATTATTACCACCAATTTTATTTCATCTAGCACTAAAATTAAAATCAGGGCCATTAGTAGACCAATAAACAGACTTTCTTCAAAAGTATCAATCTTGCATCATATAAAGTGTTTAACTCGGTGTTCTATTAAATTTTAAAGTACAATGAAGGTAGTTAAGGTTTTTTTCACCAAACTGACGAAGGACAAATAATGCAGAATGAGAAACCGAAAAAAGATAATGAATCAATAATAATACCAAGTATCTTGTTCGAAATACAAATACAAGAATAGTCAAATAGAAATAATATATTAGGAGACTACCAATACCATCAGAACCAATAGTGTCATATCATGAATAAAGAACAAAAAATACCTGTCCTTGAATGCCCATTTGCATTGCAACTATAGGGTCTAAAATCACTCCCCGAATTGGGCAACCCATTAGGTAAGCTGAAATTTCATTATGATGGACCTTGTAAGATGGGTAACCAATTAATCAAACATAATCCAAATTGTATATAAGCCCCGCATGTGACCTTTAAAATCCATCAAAATAAACAGCATTAGTTACCTGTTAGTAGATGTCCAGCTTCATGAACAAGAATTCGGCGCCTAAACGGTGGCCAGTAACTTGAGATTTGAGCTAAACAAGTACCACCCAGAAATATAGCATCTGCGGCGGCTAGACCCAATATCACTGCAAGGTTGGGCCTGAGGTCAATTCCTTGCGTTATAAGAAAGGAGACCCCACCAAGAAATGCGGTCAAAACAATGCTTGAACCATCTGAAAGACCCCACTTCTTGGGAGCAAGTTTAGTCACTGCCCAGAAGGAAGGAAAAGTTATAAAGTTCAACCATTTTTCAGCAGCATAGAATTGTATAAAATGTTCCCATTACAGCATAGCATAACTTAAACAGGCACTTTTAGCAATTTATAGCCAAGGGGAAAATATTTTGTCAAAAATTCATATTTGTACCTTCCAAACCAGTTGAGTAGCTCAAGACATCTGGTGTCACTTTCCTCGTTCCCTCCAAAACTATACAAGATAGACACCAAAAAAAGGGGGAGAGAAGATAAAGGAAAAATAATACCAGTTAGTGAGTGCATGGAAAGCCTTAAATAGAATGATTATAGAAAATTGTTAGAATCTAGTAAATATAGTAATAGTGAATCTTAGGATTAATTAGTCTTAGAGAAAATACCATTTAGTGTGCTCATATAATTGATTATGTTCCTACCATAATCGATTATGTGAGTTTTCTTGCCAAAAATTCACCTATTTCAGTGGGGCATAATGGATTATGCACGCATGCTAAAGGTATGAAACAGAATTCCACGCCATATCATCTGTTCTTTATTCCTACCACGTGTAAATTAACACAATATGAAAACAAGGACAGGATGATCATTGCCTAAATAAACCAATTACCATCTGTTTTTTATTCTATCAAATTAACCACATACACTTACAAATTTCCTACTCAAGTCTCTCCTCTTTTCACTCTCTTTCCCTCAATTCAAACAACCTCATTTTCTACTATAATTCTCTTACTTCCTTTTTTTCTTTTCAACTCACTCACTTCCTACCAAACAATCCATACAAAGTCTTATTCTCTATACTAGAAAACATTCCTTTTTACTCCCTGTATATATCATCTTTTAACCTCAGTCCTTACCCTAGAGACTAAAATAGATTAAAAACACATGTACAGATACTAAAATACATGTGTAGTGACTCAGGGAAAGTTTCTATAAACATAGTAACTACATAAATAATTGAACAGAAGCAATATTATCGTATAGCACTATTATTTCTCTTATCTCGGAGAAGAAGAGGATGAAAACTCACCAATGTTTCTGCATTTACCAAAATTGGGCAAGAAACCCCTATCTTTGAGGAACTTGTAAGCGTTAGCGACAAGCTTCATGTCATCAGCGTTCAAGCAGGTGTCTAGAACCTCCCAATCCCTCTGCGGTCCGAACCGTTCCGACTCGAGGAACCGTAGCCGAGTCAACTCGGTTGGCAGAGAAACGCCATCGAGGAGCTGCTCTTCTTGGCGTTCCGTTTCGAGGGACTTGAGGAACCTCAGGGCTCCGGCGAGATCCTTCCGCTTCACCGCCTCCTCGTACTCCCGCCATTCTCTGACGGCTCTGCGTAGAGGAGTGGCGGCAGGGACAGTGCGGGAAAATCCGAGGGAGAATGGTTTGGGGAGGAGAAAGTGAGGGAAAATTTGGAGGTTAGGGAAGAAGTTCGAAACGGCCATCAAAACAGAAAAGATGGTACTAGTGAAAATTATCCTCACAACGGAATCATATGCTTATGAAAAAAAATATATAATAATTTTGGATTAAACATGATTTTCCTCCATTAATATAATACAAAATTAATTTTCAAATTTAAAATTATCCAAATACACATATTATAAAAATAATTGAAATAGATCCATGAAATCATTGTTAAGTTTATTAGTTTTTCCAAGATTAGTTGTTGTTTTGATGGTAAAGTAGTGAAATGTGAAATTAAATTAATTTTACATATATAAATATTTATCTCAATCATTTTTATACTACAAGCTATGAAGGTTTAAAGTTTGAATTATCAAATTAAAAAACGTATGAGTTTTGATCTAATTTTTTCATTTTTTTTTATATTTTTTCATTTTTTAATAATATTTTTCTATGTGACGGTAGATGATTGTTATTATCTGATGTGTCCGTCTACATAGATGTCAAGTTGTATAGTGATAACTAACATGAAAGTTTTTATATAAAAAAAAATTACCAAATTAAAAAACAATTTTTTCTTCTTTTATTAAATAAATGTACATAAATTCAAAATAATTAATTTACATCATCTTTTTACATTGACTTGTTTAAGGTTAAAGGTCATCTTTACTAATTTTTTATAACTAATTTAAAAAATATAGAAAAGAAAAAAAACTTGTTTATAGATTAATTTATAAAAATTGTATTATATTAGTGTCTTCAGGAATTTAACTTTAATTTATATAAACTAATTTTAGTTAATAAAAAGTTTTTTTTTTCTTTTTATACATAAAGCCTTGAATAATAGTTACTTATAGTGGTTCACAAGTACACCATAGTTAAATTTTGTAACAATGTGCAATTAAAAACATTTAAAAAGTGATAAAAAAATTATGAAATAGTTGGAAGTATACAGAGTAATTTAATCTTTAATTTAATTCTGAATTTTACTAAGTCATCTGTTTTGTAATATAATATGATAATAAGATATTATAGGTGTCTATATAAAACATTTTAAACCATTTACATATACACCTTTACCATTTACTTATTCTTAAAAAAAAATTATATGTTATTACTTATTCCAATTTTAAAGATTTAATATTATTAATTTAAACTACTACATAAAGACTTAAAAGTGTAATAATTAATTATCTCTATAAAATTGAAATAAGTAATAACATATAATCTTCTTTAAGAATAATAAGAAAATATTTTAAAATATAAAGAGTGATAATGAAAGAAAATTATAAAAATCTAAAATCTAGTTAAAGTAATTTATAAGATAAAAGTTCCTAAAATAAAGCACTTACTAAACACTTTTTTTTTTATCTGTCAAATTAGCTTATAATGAAGAAAAAAATCCTTACAAACACTAAAAGATCTACAAAATAACTACTGACCAATAATACTCTTTGTATTTTTCTAAATTCATTTTTATATATTACCATTTTTAAATAACAATTTTATAAATAATAATCTTCTGAAATAATAAAGAATTGTGCCACTCAATTTATTAAAAAAAGGATATTCCATAGTCCTTATTTTTTTACCTATTATATTAATTACATTATCATATCTACACTAAAACCTTTTTGCAACATTTTTATTTCTGAACTAATTTGAAAAAAAAAGCTTCAGTAACTTTATCCTTATTTTTACCTTTCATTTTGTTCCTCTTCCTTTTGTTCATTTTCTTCTCCAATTAAATTCCTTTTCGTTTTGGTATCTAAATTTCAAGGTTTGCTATCAGAAACTCCACGAGATAATCAGGCAAAAAGAATCACTGATCTAAGTACCAATAAAACTCGTTTTGTTCCTCAGAAAACATCATTTATCATCTTATTTTTACAGTGTTCAATAGGTGATTTAACACCAAACTTCTGGTAATCTAAGTTCAGATAGGAAATGACTTAGATGCTTCTGTAAGGGAATTACTAGATTATTTCATTTTGTCTAAAGAGATGCATTTTTAATGATTGCATTCCAGTGAGCATCATCCCATTCATCTCTGTAATTTTCTAGCATGCCGAGTAAGAAAGGTTTGATGCTCTCTAAATACATTTCCTCTCTCCAGTGCTCTATAGGAGGCAAACCTGCTTCGGCAGCTAACCAATTGCAGTAGCCAATCTAAAAGAAAAATTTGCAAATGTGTAAAAATAATCAGAAACTTAATGTTTGGCACCTCAATTATTAAAAACAACACAAAAGGTAACAAAAAAATTGAAAAAACAACACCATTTAGTGTGAAGGACCTTTTATGAAAGAGTAATTTTTTTTACCAATGAAGAGTGGGGTGCAAATGAGTGAAGAGAAAAAAAAAAGATAACTACAATATGGTCAAGAAAGAAAAATTATATATTGTGTTTCACATGAACTATTTTACTGTTTAGAATTTTCCAATATGAAAAACCTTGGAGGAGTTCTACCAAAGAAGTTATGTGATATTTTAGAACTGAACAAGATTCAATAGTCAAAGTAACAACAAAAAATCAATGTTCATGAAACATTTAGAGTATTTGAAGACCAATTTATGACAAAAGTGGAGCTACAGATAAATCATATCAGACTATATGGATTCCTTTTCAAAACTGCCAAAACAAACACACGCATGTGTATGCTGAAAGATCCACAGAATTCATCCCACAAATGTTGCTGGAAAAGATGAAGAGAGAGAAGTACCTCTTTAAAATGCACGTAATGAGTCATGTGTTTGGGAAATCCATCTTTTTCCATTTGTTGATAGTATTCCTCCACATCAGCCAACATCTCCTTTTCAGTTGGTAACAGTACCTTACCAGATAAAACACGTGCTACCCACTTGCATTGCAACTCCGTCATTTGGAAGATGATGTCCTGATCACAGTAAATTACATACATTTCAACATACAAGCAAAATATAGTTTTGGCAAATTTTCCAACATATCCTTCTTTTTTTATGACAAAATTCCAGGTACACATAAACTTTGAACTTTACACTGAACTTGTACTTTTGAGAGACTGATGCTGTTTATACATCTAGTTCTAAAAATCTAGGAGAGAGAGGAGAAAGAAGACTGGGAAATAGGATAACTGATGTGATGAAGATAGATACAGAAAAAATGAGTTGTAGAAAAAGAACGTTGTAAAACTATGTCATCATATGTACTCTTGTTTTCAACATGGGAAGAATTGTTTTCACAGTGGAGTAATGATATTACAAGAAGAGAAAAGTAGAAGCCAATTACCCTTTCAGGTATACCAATGAAAGAGAGCCAAGGAGCCAATGCAGGAGGAAAGACATGCTTGTATAATGGGCCAACACGATTGTCCTCAATGGTCACTATTCCATTTGTTTCAAGAAATGGATAGTGATGCTTGTATCTGTCAAAATTCACACATTTAGTCGGTAGATAAGTTGCCAAGATATAGTAAGCCACCAACATCAGAAAATAGGTCTTCTTGGCTCTGTTTTTCTTTTTCGAACTATTTTCAAATCGGTTTGAAGATCAAAAGTTTGTAAAAGAAGTTTAAAACGAAGTCATGGCTATAAGATCAAATCTCTATTTCAAAATAGGTCGTTAATGAAGTAGTGTTATCACAGTCTTCTATTGTTTCTGAAATAATAAACTTAACATTTATAGTATTATTATTTTCTTTCTCTTGAAACACCTTTCTAGTTCAATTTTTTTTTTAAAATAAGATCAAAAAACACCTATCATATTATAAAATATATTATATGCATACCCAGTGCAGTAGAGTATGACATCTGCATACACAGAGGATCCATCGTCAAAAGCAACCAACCTATCTTCAGATACACATTTTACCTGTACAGACATAATTGATATGAAACTTACTTCACAGGATGTCTACATATTACACTAGTTATAATGAAGCAAAAAAAATCCCTCATGGACACCAAATGAATTAGGAGATACCAAATATTTCATTCCTCATCTCATGTCCTGAGAGCAGAAAAATATAAATAAGATTTTATCTGATTAAAAGGCAACTATAGAAGTTATACAGGTAACTCTTAAGCATACCATTTTATGCTGCCACATGTTATCATGATTTGCTAACTTCATAACCTTTACATCTGGACTTCTAGTTGCTATATGAACCTCCTTAGCTTCTTTTGCTACTTCTCTTGAGATGTCAAAGGCACTAGATGCAAATCCAATGACAACCACGATCTGTTAATGGGGAAATATCAGTATTTACTAATTTTAATAAAAAAATTAGTCATACATTTCATACCCAATTCAATTTTATATTTTTTCATATACAAAACTATGATATTACTTTAATTATTAAGCTCAGAAATAAAATATCAATTGAAATCAATACATGCAATAAATAATAAAAAAAACAGAAGATACCAAATCAACAAATTAGAGCTAACTGTCTTACAAAATGGCTTAGGCTTAGCTCAATCCTACTAAACCAATCTGTAAGGTGAAGATTGTCTTAATTTATATGCTGCATTTTGACACTAGTTCTAGTAGATGTGAGACTTAGTTTTTCCCAGTACATCCCCTTGCGTCTAGCGGTAATGGGTTTGGTACATGCATAAGATAGTGAGTGGCCATTTTAATGATTCTAAGATACACTTTGATACTGTCTTACAAAATGATTTAGACCTAATTCAGCCATACAAAATAAACTTATAAAATGAGGATTCTCTCACTTGTATATAGTGTTTTTCCCAAGAAATTATGTCATCTGAGAAAGAAAGCAAGACATAGATTGCTTTGCCTACAAGTAAAAAATACTTGAACAACACTCACTAATTAATATGAAGCAGCTATCCGTTTGGTTATTATTGCTTGATACTACTAAAAAAATAAGATTTAGAAGATAATTATGGTCCACTAGGGATCTAGTCTAGGATACTACTACTTTGAGATAGAGAAAATTCTTGTTTAACATAGTTTACAGCACCTGATCCCGAAAAGGTTCTGGCACACGGTAATTGTGACTATGAATTTGGCTTCCTGACCACTTTTCAATCCCTGAAACACAAGCCACAACAATGAGAAATCTGTGAGAAGAAAATTGTTTTAGTATCTATGAAATTCGGACACGTCTCTTAAATGGTGTGTCCGTCGTATCAGACACCGCCCTCATTGTATGATATATATAAGTGAAGTATCCAATTCAATAAATATTTATTGAATTTTTATAATTCTAGCATGGTTCTGACACAATTTTAAAAAATAGAAATACATTAATTTTCTAAAACTCAAATTTATGTATAAAAATTAATTATAATTATAAAAATAAAAAATAAATGCTTCTGAACAAATCAGAAAAAACATACTCCAAAAACTAATTCTAGTGAGATAAATCTTTATTTATCTCATAATTATATATATCCTACCTATCTATGTTTCAGACTATACTACATAGTTAGCATCTCTCCACAAGAGGATTGTGACTTGTGCTTGTGCTGAGCGATCACATGTTCACTTAAGCATTCAATTATTCTCTACTCACCAGGAATAGTTGGCACCCTTGGTTCAGTGAAGTGACCAGAGCAAACAACAACAGCTTCAAAAATCTCCCGACTCAAAACCGATTCACAAGTCCTTGACTCAACCACCCACGAGTCACTCCTACCCGCGACTCGCTCTACCCGAACCACCTCGCACCCGAACCGGGTCAACCCGCGAAGCTCGAACTCGTCGGCGAACCTGTTCAGAAACCACAGCACCTCCTCGTGACCCGGAAAAGTCCTGGAGTCCCCATCCGGACGGGCCGGAAATGGGTAGTCGAGAAAGCCCATAAGCTGCCTCGGCAGGTTGGTGCGGAGGGAGTGGTAGAGGCTCGTGTGCACCACTTCCCGGTTCGGATCCGAGCCGACAGGATCGGAATCGATCCGCGGGTCGTAGCGCCACGTGCCTCCGAGGTGGTGGCTTTTCTCGAACACGACGACGTCGAGACCTTCGCGGCGGAGCTCTCGGGCGGCGGCGAGGCCGGCGACGCCAGCACCGATGACGGCGACTCTGAGAGGGTGGGGCATTGGGATTGGGAAGGGTGAGTCATGATGAGTGATGTGATTGGAACACTTATTCTTCACTTTTGGTTTGAATTGGAAAAAGCGTGACGAAAGAAAGTTGAAAGTAACTTCTCATCTTAACCTGTGTTTAACCATTGTCATGCAGAGTGAAAAACAACGGAAATGAGAGTTTGAATCTGTGAAGCAATGTAAAAATAAATAATAATATTACTATTTATAAATAATAAATTTCTTTTATTTATTATTTTGATCGGGTTAAATGTGTTTTTAATTTTTTAGAACGAAATTAGTTCAAATTTTTTATCTAAACTTTAAACTATCAAGATACCATGTAACACAGACACGGAAATACGTAAAATTTTTAAAATGTAAGACACGGGGCACAGATCTATATATTATATAATTATGAATTATATAAATTGACAATAAAGATTTATGGGCATAAATATGTTCCAGATTATTTTTTTGAAGCAGAAAGATATTTTTCTTGACTGGTTCACAATGATTTGTTTCTTATTTTTATAATCATAATAACAATTTATACAATAAAGTTTGACTTTTTAGAAAATTAATGTATTTTTCCTTTTTAAAATTGTGTTAGAACTGAACTAGAATTGTCAGAAATCTAACAAATACTTTTTGAATTAGACACTTAACAGATATGTGTCATATGTATCGGACACCGACACGCCATTTAAGAGGAGTGTTTGAGCTTCACAGCAGGATACTTGTAATATGAAAATAAATGAGTCATTGATATTTAAAATAACATTAACTTTTTTTTTACGTGACAAATGGAGTTTTACTGTGAAATATATTACAATATTATAACATTCACGTCAATTATAAGTCATTGTCCATATTAGCATAAAAATTCAGAAATTAAATCCAATTCTACGAAAAATCACACCACACATTTTTTTTACCTAAACAAATTATTATTTTTTTTAACTTGGAAAGAATTTTTAAAATAGAAATTTAGAAAAAGTCCTTAAAATTAGACAAAACAAATTAGACAGACAAAAATGCAATCAATTTTAATATTTAATATTTTTAATAACATTCATCAAAATATTTAATAAAATAAAGACTTGATAAGAATGAATTCATATTTAAAATCTAAAAAATAAGTTGAAATTTCATCCTATTTTAACTATTATGATTTAGCTTTATTAATAATATTTTGTAATGGAATTTCCCTGTGAAATATATTATAATATTCGTGCATAAAAGTTCAGAAATAAAAGTTTAGAAATTAAATCCAATTCTATGAATAATCACACCACACATTTTTTTTACCTAAACAAATAAAAAAAAATTAACTTGGAAAGAATTTTCAAAATAGAATTTTTTAAAAAAAATCTTAAAATTAGATAAAACAAATTAGACAAACAAAAATGCAATCAATTTTAATATTTAATATTTTGATAACATTCATCAAAATATTTAATGAAATAAATACTTGATAAGAATGAATTCATATTTAAAATCTAAAAAAATAAGTCTAAATTTCATTCCGTTTTAACTATTATGATTTAGCTTTATTAATAATATTTTGTAATGAAATGAAAAAAAATTGTGGAATATTTGACTAAAACACTATGTAGCTCTCCCTTCTTGAAATCTTGAAATCTCACCCTCCATCTCAAAATTTCAAACTCCACCAACTTTTCAATCCCTTCTTTTTGTCACTCCAAATTCCTACCAAACTATAACAAAGTCACATCCCTATTTAGTAGAACTTCATTCTCACTTTACCTATCATGTAAGTGTTAAACATCCAAATACAACGAATATAGGCCAACTTCACAAGGTTAACTCTGATTAAATATGATTACTCTAAATTGCAAATCAATACATAAATATATTTCAATTAAATTATAATTTTAAACAATTTCAAGTCATACGAAACTCAATATCAATCTAAAAAAGAATGACACTAACACATAATTCAAAATTCAAGTGAATAGACATAATTAATCAACTTCCCTTGATGGAAGACCGCAAACCAAAATATCAACTACTAGAGTTATGGCTAGAAGAATACAATAAGAGTGGGACTCGGGTGAGCTCAACAAGACCAAACTCTTATCATCTTGGTCTAGGATTTATTTTGTATAAATATAAAATATGTTTTTCTTAGGCTGTTAATTGCTAAATAAATTGGACCTAGTTGGGTGAAGTAGAATAAAATTTTGGACTTGTATTTGAACTTGTATTTGGACATATAGTAGATGAGAGTTAGAATTATGAGTTCTTCTTCTAGTCAGAGTTTCAATTGGATTTAAATTGATCCAAGAGAAACCTTAAGTTGATCATGAGATAAGGGAGAACACGTCTTAGAGTTTTAGGAACATGATTGTCACGTCTTGTCAAGAGGGATGCATGTCTTTCTTTAGCGCCCAAATTTGAAAGAAATGCATGTCTTTAATAATTTTCAACTTGAATGAAAAGAGTCATACAGTCAAATTTGAGTCATACCAACTTATTCTTAGACTTTCTTTAAGATAGTCTACTAAATAGATAATACTAGTATAAAAATATACTCTTAATATATTTGGAACACCATTATTTACAATATATTTATAAAACTAAAAAATATTTCTATAACTATCTCAGTCCAAATCAAAAAAGTTGGCAAATTTATTAAAATTGTACAATTTTATAAATTTTTTATCTAAACGAACAATTTTTAAATATGGATAAATTATGAGCAGCACTGAAGAAATGACATTTATAAATATGAATTTGAGTTAAAAGGTTAAAAAATATATTTTAAAGCACAATTTATTTAATATATTTATTTTTGTTTGAAGTCATGTTTCAAAGTATAACTTTTTTTTTTTTTTTTAAATTTTACTTGAAAGTACCAATCTGCTTTTTTTCCCATTATAATCAGGTTTAATCAAAAGTTTTTTTAATTTTCTTAAATTACATTCTATTAATATGATTAGTTTAATTAATTAATTAAATTATCTAAAAAACATTTAAAAATACAAAAATGTGTTTATTAAATAAATCAATTGTTTTTAACCTAATAAAGTTAAAAGAAAACAAAAAAATTAAAAACTAATAATATAAAAAATTATATGATATGATAACCTGTTAAACTAATTTTTAAAGTTAAATTAGTTCAAATTAAATTATTTTCTTAGATGGAAAACTATTTTTTGTTGTTACTAATTATAAAAGTTAAAGTAAAAGGCTTCCAAAAAAATAAAGTATAAATAAACTTGTTCTCGATTAAAGATAAAACAAAAATCAAATAGTTTCTTAGTCCTTTTATCTGTTTATCTTTTCCATTTAGTTTATACTATTTATGAAGGTTTTAATTTAGTTCAAATAATCACTGTGGTTTCTTCTCTTAAATTAGTATTAACGGCACTTGAAAAGAACTCAGGTTCAATACCGTTGGGTTGAAATGATGGTTGTGGACGAATCATCGTGAAGCTTGTTAATGCCTCAAACCACATGTTCAAGCTGTTATTGCAAAATCGTACCATTTTTTTCCAAAATACAAGGGAAGATGAAGGTTAAGTACATGTAAACAACACCTACTCAACTTCTGATACGGTTAAAATAGTCCTACATCGTTCCGAAATCGCGAAAGACAATTTATATACTCTTTTCTTTTTCAATCTAATCCGTTCGAGATTTTTTAAAAAATATAATTGTAAAATACTGATTTTCAAAACGGACAATATCTCAAATACAATAATTGAATTTAATAATACTATCTTTCGAACTTGAAGTCGGAACACAACAACTCTATTCGGTCAATTCCACATATTGAGATCCAAATTACCCTTTTGGCGTTTCATGGAATCCAAAACCTCCTTTTCCTTGTACTATTTTCTTGTAGCTTTATAGGTTTTGTGAATGAAATGTCCTCCATTTTACTTTCTTGCCTATATACGTGAATTCCATAGCATTTCACAATACCCATTGTTCTTGTTGGCCCATACTCATCCATTACACAACCATTCCTTTCCATTTCAATCTCCACACTATTCCAATCACTCTTCACAAATGTTCCAACCAGATCTTTATGATTAACAACTGCAGTTAGATCAAATAGCCACACATGATCTGTCTCAATTGGCCAATTGTAGCAACTTTGAGACAGTATGCTTTTGTAGCCGTTGATCATTATCCTTAATCCAACTCCAAAATGCTGCAGTGGAGTTTCCAACTTTCCAAAAGAAACACACACACAAATGCTTGGGAATCTCCCACGCCCCCAAAAGGTTATGGATCTTTCACTGCTAAAATAATCAAACCATTCTGGAATCCTTGAACCTGGAAGAATTACAGTTTTTTCCCCAGTTGCATGGAATGCCTGAACACACACAAAAAACAAGCACAATTCTTTTGTAAGAGCAAAGCATTCACATAACAACATATAAAGATTATGTTTGAATAAACTTCACTATAAACAGTTTTAGGAGAAGAAAATAAGAAAGATTATATCAGTTTTCTCATAAACTAGTTTGTAAGAGTTCTCTTGTATTAGTTTCTCTAAAAAATGATTTTTTGGTCATGAAAAAGTTTCTTTTCCTAGAAATGCTAATGGAATAATTTAACTAACAGAAGAAAATTCAAGCAGGAAACATCAAAGAAACAACCTGGTTCAATAGTACACTTGATGACTGGGATGTCAATGATGTGCAGTTCAATGCATCTATATGTTCTAACTTAGGAGGTATCACTAAAATGTCTTGAAGCTGCTTGCAATTGCTTAGTAGAATAGTCTTCAAATGAACACATTCCTTAATGCATGCTGGAAGAACTGTAAAATTATTGTAAGATATGTCCAAATATACCACACTTGCAAAACCACTGAGACATGTAACAAGGTGTTCAGTTGTTAAGTTGCAAGAGCTCAGATACAGATAAACATAGTTTGAAGATGCTGTTAATTTCAGTTGTGCATGATTTTCACACTCAACAGAAATATCAAACCTTCTACATGAGTCAGCTTGAATTTCCTTAAGTCTTGGAAGTGTGAAAAGGCTACTGGGTAGCTTATCAAGCCTAGCACATTCCATTAGATTTAAAGATTCAAGTCCTCTAAGATTTCCAGTAGAAAATGGTAGTTCCTCTATTGCAGTTTGCCACATGTTGAGATAATGCAAATTTTCTATCTCACACAATATTTCTGGAAACCTTACAAGTCTCGAGCACTCAGAGAAAGAGAGATCTCTTAGAGAGGCCAACTTGAATGTTAATGGAATTATTTCTAGACCAGTGCATCTAGTTGCAGTTAGCACTTCAAGATTACCAAGAAATCCAACAGAATCATGAATCTTGATCAAATTTATGCAATTATCTAGATGCAATATCCTCAAGTCAGAGATTCCTGAAATGTCAGGTACTTGTGTCAAAAATTCACAGTCAGTGAAATCCAATTTAGTCAGACACTCCATATTCTGCAAACAAAATAGTACAACAATTAGGCAATATACTTGAAACTAATATTTAAGGTCAGAGGAACAATTTGCAGCATCTATACATACCTTGAAATTGTTCAAAATGAGACAATCAGAAGGCAAGTTGAGAAAATCAAGTGGTAAACAGTCTGAAGGATATCCACTCCATAACAAGACTCTCAAGCTATTTGAGAGATATTGGGGGACTCCAGAATATACGGCATCCTTAATAATTAATATTCTCAGGTTTTTCATATCTTTGAAGGCTTTATCACTCAACTTCAGTACCTCATTTCCTTGTGGCAAGTCAACCAACATCATAACTTCAATTTGATCCGTTCCCTTTCATAGCAAAAACAAGTTAAATTCAACACACCAAATTTCAAAGAGATTCAATCAAGTATATACCTATAAACTCAAACTATAAAGGTATTAAGAAGCGGACTTTAAGCCTAATTCAACCTCATAAAATCAGTTTATGAGTTGAGGTTTGCACCCACTTATATACTATGAAATGTTCTAATCTTTAGTTGATGTGGGATCTCCAACACACCCCCCGCACACCGAGAGTGATAACTCGTACGTGGGACAACATATTTTGGATGGTCACCTCATAAGTCGGTTTTTTGGGGTTGTGTAAGGCTTATAGTCCACTTCTTAATAAAAAGAAATGTCATACATACTGGTATATGCTAACATTACAAATGTTAAATTGGAGGTAAGAAAAAGGTTTCTTTCTCATATCTTATCTGCAATTCCAAAAAAGCATAAAATCAGTGAATATAGCTCTCTCTAACCTCATTTTCATTTAAAACTTGAAGAACATCTTGAGGGCACCATAATCTGCTTCGTTTTCCTGGATGCAGGGGTGATTCCTGTTGCACTATTTTCATGGCCATGTCTTTGATATTGTCATGCATCATCAAGCTTCCACCGGGAGTGATAGATAGGAGAGATCTATCAGTTAGTCTGGTAATACTATATTTTGGATCAAAACCACAAGCTGATAGTATTTCCTCAACATATGATAAGGGCTCTCCACTGAAGAAACATGCAATGTCAAGGAAAATTCTCTTCTCACATTCATTCAAACTATCATAACTCACTTTATGTATACTTTGAATTTCTCCTCCATCTACATATCTTTCTACCGCAATCTTCAATTCCTCAATTGATGTTTCTGACAAATTACAATCAACAGCCTTCATTTTTTCTAGCAAATGAGAACCAATATACTTCAAAGCCAATGGAAGGCCCTTGGAACAGTCAACTGCATGTTTCCAAACCCCATAGTAATAATCAGGTACAGGTCCCACGGTTACCTTGGAACATAGAAGTTGAATTGCTTCATAATCATCTAATTTTGGTACATCATATACATTTTCAACTCCATGAGCAGCTAGAACATCTTTACACCTGCTAGTTATGACAATTCTACTTCCCAAACCAAACCAATTGCATTCTCCTGCCAAATTCTCCAATTGCTCCACCTTGTCCACATTATCAAGTATCAGAAGAACCCTTTTGCCTTGCAACTTCCTAATAAGGATTGGAATTCCTTGGTTCTCATTAACCACCTTGGTGCTGTCACCAGCTATATCAGAAATAATTGCCTCTTGCAGATATGCTAACCCATATTTTGCTGAATTTCCTCTCACATCATTGAGAAAGCATGAACCTTCAAATTGTTGGCTGATGTAGTTATACAAAACTTGAGCTAGAGTGGTTTTTCCTATTCCACCAACTCCACATATTCCCATCATGCGAACAGCGGGATCAGAGATTTGCAAACGGAATTCTATTTGGGGTATACGAAACTCCACTCCAACAAGCATCTTATCAACAGTTAAAAGCTTTCCTTTTGATATGCCCACCTTGTCAACAATCTCTGTGATAAGTTCATACTCATATCCATATCTGTTTCATTACAAAAAAAATGATGATATTCAAATTAGATCCATCATTTCAAGTTTCATTTATTACAGTAATCTCAATAAAAAATGGATAAGAGAGGTATAGTTGTACCCTTCTTTATGACGCCACCCTACAAGATTTGCAGCTTCATGCAGAGCCAGCCTCCAATTTTTCACCTTTTCTTTTGTATACCTCATTTTGTTTTCATGGTTAGCCAACTGTTCACCATAACTTCCACTCTGGTGTCGTATCTCTGATGGATCCACGTTGTAAAATATTGGATAAACTCTGAGTTTCTTGGTTTTCTTACAATCAAGGATTTTGAGAAGTTCTTCGAGGCACCATGTTGAGGATGCATAGTCTTTTGAGAACACAACTATGGCCATCCTAGACTCTTCAATGGCTTTGAATATTGTAGCTGAAATTTGCTCTCCTCTCTCAAGCTCCTCATGATCCATGAATGTTCTGATCCCCCTTTGACGTAAAGCATTGTAGAGATGACCAGTGAAACCAAAGCGGGTATCCTCTCCTCTAAAACTGAGGAAAACATCATAAGTCCACTTTCCCATGGAAGAAGGTTGCTCCATTTCCTTTCACAAACGTATGTTTGCTATTGTCTTTGTCACTTGTTTAGTTAAATAGTACTGTGGTGGAGAGTGCACTTTTGCTCATAGTAGCTCTTTAGATTAAATTTATGCTTTTTTTCAGTAGATTTTTGGGTGCCCTGAATGTGAAGGTTGAAACCAAATTTTATCTAAATTAGGAGCACCTATTTGATGTATTGATGTATACGGGTTTGGACATCCCTGAAATGTTCAATTTTAATTATATTGATTCTTTGCTGATAAAAAAAAAATAAAAAAATTCAGTGGTCAACCCTTCAACTTAGAAAGAGAATCTCTCCGGCTTTAAAGGGTTAGACGCTAGTCTAGTAATCTAGCATACAAACTAACATACGACATGGACACGGACATGGATACAGACATGGACATGGATACGGACACGGACACATATATACATATCATTTTTAAAATGTAGGAAATGGGACATGAATCTATATATTATATAATTATGAATTATATAAATTAACAATAAAGATTTATGTGCACAAGTATGTTTCAGATTTTTTTAACCAGAAAGATATTTTTCATAGCTGGTTCAAAAGGATTTATTCCTTATTTTTATAATCATAATAAAAACTTATGCTATTAGTTTGAGTTTTTAGAAAATTAATGTATTTTTCCTTTTTAGAATTATGTTAGAATTGTCAGAAATCCAACAAATATTTTTTAAATTGACACTTCACTGATACATGTCGTACGAGTGTTGGTATTCGATACGTATGTCCGACAATGACACAACCTCATTTAAGAGAAGTGTCTGAGTCTCGTAACTAGTGATACTTTGTTTCTCTTTCCTTCTTATTGTCTTTGTCTCTTCAGATAAGGTTTGATGTGATTCCACTAGCCATATAGAGAATGATTCTTGACATTCTTAGGAATCACCTTGAGCTGGACATTATAGAGGCACTTTTCTTAGAGTTGGATCATTGTTCTAAGACAAGAAC
>Ga0123342_1002649_pt1 | contig 29521 bp, 12 predicted proteins | sample Turbeawhitnodule_FD_89960 | JGI IMG/M metagenome (GOLD analysis project Ga0123342, IMG submission 89960) | Root nodule microbial communities of legume samples collected from Mexico - Turtle bean Mexico white nodule | ecosystem: Host-associated > Plants > Roots > Nodule | place: Mexico: Nepantla... | reverse complement strand
TTTTTTTTCCCCCCCCCATTTTGGGAATTTTTTTTTTTTTTTTTTTTTTGTGATTCTTTTCTTCTCTTTGCCCTTTTGATTTTTAGGTTTGAGTTTCTTTCTTTTTTTGCAAGGATTTGATTTGTAATGTTTTTTTTTTTTGTTATTTTGTTTGTTTAGTATTACTATGAACCGCATACCAGAAGGCAGTTTCGTTCTTTGTCATCTGTTCAGAGATATCTAGCAGGAGAGGGTCTTCCTGCTAGAAGAAGATCGAAGCCAAAAAAAGCAACCACTGTGAGTTCTAATCTTATATTTTGTTTATTTTTGTTGTGGCAACAAAATAACATTGAAATGATTAAACATTTTCCTGTTTAGATAACATAAATTCTATATCTTCACAACTCAATGGAATGCACCTCTTTCGGACAAACCAATGGATTGATTGCCATGGAGAAATCTCTCTAACACTAATAGAAGAAGCTGACTTAGTATGACATTTCTATTTTGCACTGATTATCCAAATATGTATACTTTGGTGACGTTTTTGCTTTAATATATATGATGAAAATTACATTCAGTTTTGTAAAAGTAATATTAACTAAAAGGCAATCTATATTTTGATTAAATCTGATAAATGAGACCACTAACAATGAAAATTTTCCTCTCTTATCAACTAGGTTTTAGGTGTGGGTTCTGTACATCTTTTTTTGTAGCATACCCCAGTTTGGTTACCTCACAATAGTGTGAATGTTCCACTCTTTCCTATCTTTTTGGTTTGATGCAGGAGTATGAGTGCCAAATGAGCTGGATGTTAGACACAACTGTGATTCACAGACTCACATTTTGGCAATTTTAAATTCTAATTGTTCATTTGCTACTCTTGATTTGAAGCTACAACATATGAGTCAGACTAGTAGCTTAATGTTCTCATACTGTTTTGATCTAAAGTTATATTTTCTGCAGAATCTTATTGAGTCTGGAGTAGGAAAGCAATCAAGTTCCTTGAGAGCTGTAGATTATTTCTTGTTAGATGAGAATACAAGTGCAAGTGCTGGACTAGCCCCCAAGGTGAAAAAACCAAATAACAAAGTTATTTTCTGGTTTGACAATTAGTACTGTGGTGGTTTCAACATATATCTGCATGGTTTTGACACTACTAAATTTAATTTGTATGCTTCATATTCAGTCACCTATGTCGGGAGAGAAAAGACTTCGTGTTAATAACGGAAAATCTGTCTGCAACCCCTCTTCAGTAGCAAGAGAAGAGAAAATCACTCCAATGTCATGGAAACACTCTATTCCATCTGGCATTCCATCTGGTATTTCATCTGGGGTGAGTTTCAAAACTACAAAGACTTTATAGTGATAAAAAACCAATTGTGTATAAAATGCAACTAATTGAATGTCTTCTGAAGAAGTCTGTTAAGCTGGATTATCAGAAGAAAATCAAACCAGAGAGCAGCGGAGCTTCCGTGCATAACCTAACTACACCACCACCAGCAAAATTAAGCTGGATTCTGTCTGGACCATCAGTAACCTGGAATGCTGTAATCGATGGTTGTCCTATGCCAGATTCTGAAAGGCTCAGGTGGTCGGAAACATTTATACAATCCATCGGCCGTAATGGAGTTAATGGACCTAATAACTGAGGTAAGTTTTAAATAAATTAGTACTTCTTTCATATGTTTAAAGGTTTTTACAAGTATAGAAAGTACCTAGTTGTTTTTCATTCCACTTTGCAGGGTTCACTGTGAGAATGTGCAACACCATGGAGTGCAGGTTGTAGCTGAGAACGAGATTATCCGCGTAACTTTATCTTAAACTATGTAGTTTGTATAATAGAGTTGCTTTTCGATTGCACATCAAAGCAACTTCTAAACTGTGTAATGTTTGTAGTTCTTGCATCTTCATTTCAGTTCAATCTTGAGACTGTATAGTGTCAACTGGTCTGTCTTTATATGCATATGTTTGTATTATCAACTTTCTGCATTCCTTTAATGTTTAAACAAATGGTTTTTTGCTTCCAAATTTCATTTCAGTAATATCGGCTTACACATGACAGAAGTATGTAATTACATTTTAGAATTAAATAGGAGAAAATTGTTTTATGAGTGCCACATTGGACACTTGTTAGAATTTTGGAAAATATACCAATCTTAAAAGGCCAATCTTTTCATGCTATGACAGAAAACTGTATCTTATTGTTTTATAACACATTACAATAATAAAGGAAAATTATATTCTAAGCTGGGAGAAATATGTCAAAAACAAAATATGTTATTAGTTGCCAATGACCTTTCATCAAAATCAACATCTTTTATAAATAAATAAATAAAATGTTTTATAAATATTAAAGGATACTATAACAATATTTTTATAATTAGAACCCCTCTCTTCTGTGCTCACAACTTCTAAACTAGTTTCTGTAGCCTTTTTAATGAACCAAAAATCCTTATACTAGGTTAATACTATAATATGTCTGCATTTGTAGCTATAGACTATTCTCAAAATTTATAATGCAAAATTTATACTGCATAAGTATAACTTAGTTGCACCATTCTCAAAATTTATACTTCATAAGTATAACTTGATTATTACAATATTTTTACAGTCCTATTCTAGTAATTGTATGCATAAGTATAACTTGATTATTAGAATATTTTTACAATTGTATGTCATGTTGTAAATGGTGTTGCTCATAGTTATACTAAACCTACACTACATCAGATAACTAATCCATTTTTTTTCTGCATATCCCTTACACATGTACACACACTTTTCTAATATTTGGTTGGTAATCATAACATAAAGTTATTCTCATATATTATAACATGAAAAAAAATAAATTCATCATTATCACATAGGTGACTCTAACTATATATATTCTCAATAAGAACCATTCCAAATCTTCAACAATTCAACTACTTTTAACTTTGTATTTTAGTAAATTTTTTACATATTTTACAACTACTTTAACCTTTGTATTTTAGTAATTTTTTTTACATATTTTAGTAAATTTTTTACATATTTTACAACTTGGAACTAAGCAGGATATGAAATAGAAAACAACGGTTAGCTAATGTTATAATTTAATTAATTATTACTAATATAACTAAGTTCGGTTGGTCTAACATAACATGTGTAGAATTTTAGTTTAAGTTAAGAAATAATATGCATTAAGTTTTGTTAAGTATAAGTTGTTGGTTATTTTAGATATTTAGAACCTTTTAAATAGTATCATATATAATTTATAATCTAAATGATATATTTTATTTTTTTATTTGCCTGGAATGTTATTTATTAGTTTCAAAGAATTTTATTTGTTTTGTTACATAGATATATGTATTTTGTATTTTTTATAGATATTTATTTAAAAATCATTAAATAAAAATTAATTTCATTAAAAAATAATTAATTAAATTAGATATTATTTTAAAAACTAAAATATTTATTGATATTTAAAATAATTTTTAGTATTAATAAGTAGTTTCTAAATTAATATTTAATTAACTATCACCTACTTTAAATTCTAAATTAAATATTAATTTAGAAAGTATTTATTAATAATAAAAATTATTTTATATATATTTTTTAAATAATATGTAATTTAGTTAATATAGTAGTTAATTATTTTTTATTTTTAAATTAAATTTTATTTAATATTTTTTTAATAATATGTTATAGATGTATGTATGTTATTGCTGATTTTTGTCTATTATAAATTTGCATATCCATGTTATAGTAAGTAAAAGAAAAAATCTTACTAGACTTTGCCAAATTGTATACATTCTATAAACCCTAATTCCCAAAGAAAATCTAAGTATTAAAAATAAATATAATATTAATTTCTTTTACCAATAAAGAATAAATAAAATAAAATGAAACACTTTAAGGATGTTACAATCTTTATAAAAAAAATCTAAACCAAACTTTTTAATACCTAACTAACTGGAAATTCAACATACTCTACAAAATATCAACCAAAGTGATATAGAATAAACATGACGAGACTGATATATAGGCATAATCACATCAAAATAAAAATACATCATCTCTCCAAGGAGACTCGTTCTCACAAAATAAATATCATCTTACACCCTTCTCCAACAATTGAATATGATCTTTGTCAAGAAGCAAAAGTAAATCAAACACCCAAGAGCCATAAATATCAAACTAAACCTGCAAGAAAATTACGGAAGCCAACAATCTAATCACACAAAAACTTCCAAACCTGGTCAAAACTTTAAACATAAATAAACATAAATCACCTAACATCAATTTCTCAAATACCTCATACAACATAAAGGTTTCAAACACCAATCCGAGTAAGAGAAATCAGTCAATCTTTCCTTTACCGTAACTCAAGACCATGTCTTCCTTTGTATCACAGTAAAAACATCAACCAGATCAATTCGTCCATTAATTCTTGAAAACAACCCTATTCCTATTCCTAATTTTACCTATAATACCAACCTGAATCCCACCCCAACACCTAATAGTAGTATGTTTCAAACCTAAAGGTTTAAACATCTTAAAAAGCATTTGTGCATCACAAAGGAATACCGAAGAAAACCTCAACCACTCGAGACAAAGCCCTCAAATTCTCCAAGAAACCCTACACTCAAAGAAGAAATGACTTACTGACTCCTCTTCCACACCGCATAGAGGGCAACATGTAAAATCAAAAATGTACAGTAATAAACAATAATGCACATCATCATCATAAGGATCTTACAAACTATGATTCTCACATTTCATACATTCATTATAATAGAGATAAGTATTTACCTTGATCCATGAGAGTCCCTATGTAAGCAGTTTCTTTAATCTCCTTCTCTCAATCTATCTCTTGCATTCCTGTTATTGTCACACTTTTTCTTGATGACCAACCAGTGAGACAATCTCATTTGCAGAGACATGATCCGTTTTTATTCTTTCCCAATCTTCATCAAATTAGATTTTCATTAAATATCATAATATATATATATATATATATATATATATATATATATATATAATTTTGAGGTCAAAAGTCCAACATCTATTTCATATGAGTCACATTATAAAATTAATTTATATAATTTTCTAACATTCTCTCACTTGTATGAGCTATAATACTTTCATGATTTAATAATTAAATAAATAATAATGCGCATAGAAAGAGCTTACATAAATTGATTCTATCATCAATATCAAAATCAATTATACATAAATAAATAAATAATAAAAGTCATGACGATTATATCTCATTTAATCAACACGTTTCCTTCCTTCCATGTAGTACAAGACACAAAAAGTATGTTTTAGTAAGAAGAGATAACACCTATCTAAATCAACACTAGACTAATAGACATTTGTTTCCAGTTCAGTTTTTAAACCAATTTTTATACAGATCATTAAAACAGCATTATCAAGTTGTTCATATGTCTTGAGATATATAAAATCTTCTCCATCTCAATGAATCTTTTTTCCTTCCAACATCTTGTCCAAGCCCATGAAGATTAACAAGTAGTATTTTTCTCCTATCTTTATTGATGTCCTGGAAATACAAACTGTCATTACATTCATCATCAAAAACTAAATATCGAATATTAGTTGTTATTACTTGCAAAATACAATGTCTTCTTATCTTTTTACACTTTGTACTGGATAATTAAGATTTTCTTTTATCAATAAAAAACTAATTAAATTAAAAAATATATTTTTTAAAAATATTTCAACCCTTATACAAATTTTTTAATATAACATCCACTTCAAACTTACGACCCTTCACAAAATTACTCTAAATAGGTTCAAGGACTACAAAACTACCGAAAGAACCTTTTCATATACACCTTTTAAATTAAGAATACAGAGAACTAGAAACAAAACATTTAACACTATATATAAAAAAAAATCATTAAATAAAAACTAATTTTATAGACTAAAATAATTAGTTACTATATTGGTTAAATTAGAAACCATTAAATAACTTTAAAAAAGTATTGGTATTTAAAATAGTTTCTATTATTAATAAAGATTTATAAAGTAGTTTCTAAATTAATATCTAATTATTAGCTACCAAAATTTTAACTACTAATTACTTATCACTTATATTCTAAATTAGTCTATTAATTTTTTATAGACTAATTTAGAATCTAAAATATTAGTACCTAAAATCTTAAAAGCTAATTTAGATATCATTTTAGAAACCATTTTGTAAATTTTTATTAATAATAAAAATCATTTTAGATACCAATAATTTTTTAGTCTCTAAAATTTAGATATTAATTTAAAAACCATCTTATAAATTTTTATTAATAGTAGAAACTATTTGTTTAAATAAAAGTTGTCATGTTAGGTATCACTATGCAACTTGACATCTCTCAGTTATGCTAACACCTCAAGTAACAACAATCATTTGTCATCGCATGAAAGAAAAAAATATTATTAATATATATATATATATATGGAGGACTATACCAAAACTCATATGTTAACAAAAACGATACATAGGTAGACGATACATATTCATATAGAATTCTAAAAATAGACTAGACTAGATGATAGTCTATTATACTAATGAAAATATTCTCTATGAATAAATCATAAATTAGCTAACTTATGAGCACACACATTCCTTTCACGAGAAATATGAGTAACTCTAAACCTGATTTTTTCGTAGTAATTAAATAAGTATTCCACCGATTATGAAACATCCCAGGAACATTAGTCCTAGCCGTAAACGCAACACAAACCAAAGTAGAATCACATTCTAGTCAAACATTAGTAAGTCACATCTTTTGAAGTTTCTCCATAGCATGTATAACTCCATAAAACTCATCAACCAGAGCAATCTGAACTTCAAAAAATGCAGAGAAAGATCCAATAAATTTTCTCATATTTTCACGAATAATATAAATAATTTTAGATACCAATAATTTTTTAATCTCTAAAATAGTATCTAATTTAATTAAAATAGTGGCTAATTATTTTTTTATCTCAAAATAGGTTGAGTTAGACTTAAAGTCTATTTTTTAATAATATTTAATTTTTAATAAGTAAAATTCTAAGCATGAGGGAGGGAGGGAGATTGTTAATTATGTTTTTTTTATCAAACTAATATCTTCATCAGACCCATCAGACCCATGATATCAACAGATGAATATATAATGCATATCATCAATAGACACTCCAGAGTCCTTGCTTTTTTTTTTTTTTTTCTATACACAGATTAATACATACATCCTTTTATTTTTCATGAGTTTTTCTTTCTTTGTTTTGATCCTTACTGTTTGTGCACAATGATTTCTCAACAAACAACAGTACATATATATAGTGACTATCAGTGGGAGTGGTTGAAAATTGTTCACACTAGAAGTTAAAGAAAAATAAATATAGAATATGATAAGGTGTAAAGATGAAATTACTTTGAAACTTATTATGTATCTCACCAACATAAGGTGTGAAGAAAGAATAAAGAAGAAAAAAAATATTGAGTTGAGATTAATGTAAGAGAACATAACTTTTTATGCTGTGTTTCGATCTACAATTCAGGTTAAAAATGAAATTATAATGATTATGACTTAAGGTATAATCAATTATAAAAATAAAATATTTTAATCTAAATCAATTTCATTTACATTTTTTTTCTCTCTCTTTATTTTCTTTACTCCATCACTTTTCAACACACCATCCATAGTGTAAGAAGGCATGGTCCATGATAAATCACTTACCACACTAAAAATAAGAATAAATATTGATTAAAGTTCTATAAAAAAAATAGTTTATCATTAAATATGACATATTTTAAGACGTTTAAAGTCTTAATATATGATTGTTTTCATTTTAAGTATCTAATATTTGTTTTCACAAAATATAGAATATGATATATGCATTACATCTTATAGAGAACTTATTGGTTGCTACAATAAAAATAAATTATGTGATAAAAAAGAAATCTAAAAATATTTTATGGATAAATTAAAAGTATTATTGTAATAATAGAAATAAAACATCGATAAATATTTTTTGATAATTTAAAATAAATTTTACAATTTATTAAATACTTTCTAAAATGAATAATTGAATGCCCAAAATAAAAATGTATAATATATCGAGAAAATAAAATGTACAATTTATTCAAATTTATAAAGTGTATATATTTATTTAGATTAACATATCTGGACACCTACATTCAGATAATATATAAATATAAGTATTATTAGTGTACTATATATATATATATGTTTTGCAGTCAGAACAATCAAAATAATAAAAAGACTTTTTTATATTAAGTGAAAAAAATGTCAAATCTTTTAAGATTGCGTGATAAAAAATTAGAATATTTTTATCAAAAATATATGAAATTTGTACAGTTATTAAAATATTAGCAGGAGCGCATTTTATTTAAAATTATGTATTTTCTTACCTTTCATTTAATAAAATATGAAATCAAAATTTTATTTTTTGAAAACATTTAAAAAAAATCAAAATAAAAATTAATTATATATTATTAATAACCTAAAACCTTATTTAAACCTGACATAATTTAAATGATTTCTTCCCGCGAATTTTATAACAATAATATTTTACAAATTTATATATTATAATATAATATTAATCTTTTTTATAAGGTTATTCATATAAATGATTTTTGCAGATTAATTTTTATGTTTATCTATAAACATTGATTTGTGTGTCTAGATATAAGAAGTATATCAAGTAAGAACTAGAGAATAAGTATTAATGAAAGTTAATCTGAGCTCTGAATATAAAGATTAATTCATTCAGATACTTTTTGAAGCAAATATTTTTTATTTATAATGTATTGTTTTTATACTATTATATATATATATATATATATACATATATATATATATATATATTATAAATTTAGTTAGGACACTTATTGAAATAAATTATATAAATAAATTTCAGCATAAACTTCAAATATTAAAAAAAAAAAACTTAAATGTCAATTTTTTCAATCTCTAACCTGTTTCATAGAAGCTCTTCCAAATGGCATTGTTTTATCTATGATATACTAGTTCAATAATTGTTTACAGTTAATTTAAAGTTGTTTTCTTACACTAAAGTTGTTCTTTTGTTGTACTGTATAATCATGAGTACTCACAATTTGTACAAAAATGATCATAATAGTTTTCAACAGTAATCATCTCTCCCTTTATTCCACTAAAAATAACTATCTTCAGAGAAGTAATGTAGAAGTGAATTTCCACTAACTCACCTTATCCTCAATCACAATTTGATAACCCTGCAATTTCACTCTGTTATGCACCATCAAGTTATTTGCAGTCTAGAAATTGGGAAGGTACCACTATACCATCAAATATGTTTTCTTAGAAAATACAATAATTTAGTAAATTCATTGAGCAACCAAAGCTAATCAAAGACAAAATTTATGAAGGCAATGTTCCAGTCAAGTAGTGAGACAAACTCTCTCTTAGTGCAACTCCCTTCTCATCTACAGCTCCACAAACCAGTTGATGGTAACCTGAGTCATGATCATGTGACAAAGATAGTTCATCTTGCACTTCATCGTTCAAGTCAATAACAATGTTGTGAAGTACACAGCAAACGAGAATTATCCTTGGCAGACGATGTTTGTCAGGTCTCCACATCATTCCATGAATGATTCTCCACATCTCCTTCAGCCTTGTCAGTGCTCTTTGTGCCACCACCCTTGTTGTCAAATGCTGTTTGTTAAACTGTGCTTTTGGTTCTGAAAGTTCTTTCCCTTCATAGGGGACAACAAGGTAAGGTAATAGAGGATAACCTGAATCCCCTATTATATATTCTCTTATTTCTGATTCTCCACATAGCTGTAATTTGCTTCCATTCAATCTCTCACCCTTTTCACAAAGTTTGTTGAAATTTGAACTCTCAAATATCAACCAGTCTTCCATTTTACCTGGCCAGCCAGTGACTATGTCCCTGAACTTCATGTCAGGATCCACTATTGCTTGCAAGACCATGCTATGATTCTTTTTGTGATCAAGCCACACATTACAGGAAGGTTCAGATGCAGGTAAACACATTGTGATGTGAGTAGCATCAATTACACCACAGCAATTAGGGAGACCTCGGATTTTCTCAAATTTGGATTTGATTGCATTCATTTCCATTTCTGTAGAAGGCCATCGCAAGTGGTGAATACCCCTTTCTTCCATGGATTCCACAAACCTCCAGGTAACTTGTGAAACAGTTGAGTGGTTTAGTCCAAACGAATCACCAATTGTGACCAGTGATTCACCAGATCCCAGTCTTCTCAGTGCCACTGCTACTTGTTCGCATAAAGACAATGGCTTGCCATTTGTAAACACGAAATGTGCAGATTTCGTCATCATGTCATCCTTAACAAGAGAACATACGTACTCAAATGTCTTTCTGGAGATTTTGAAAACAGACTGGAAGTTATCCAAACATTTTGAAGGAGACTGCTGAAGACCTGCCAATTAACCTGAGTTATTTCTCAAACTATTGAATGTGAATAATGTAGGCTTTTGGTTATGACAAATTTCCTTTACAATCTCCAAAAAGAAAAATCACAATCCTTCAATTTGTTTGAAAAATCATTGAGATTCCTTTGATAAGAGGGGCAGAAAAATACTAAGTGAAGGTCGTAGATTATTTATTGTATAGTTAAGCAAAGATTAATATAATAACAAACTGATGCATTCCAGTTGAACACGGAAATTCACATAGAAATAACTAAAGATTTACTGCATCAAGTTCATGCAGGAATGTGAAAATAATACAGTTAACAAAATTATTATCTAAGTGTAAGACAATAATATACCAGAGTTCCATCAAGAATGCATTACATTTATACTAAAATACTAATTAGATTAGAGATTGGATGTGAAAATATAATGTATGTCCTTATATTTAACAATTCTATAACAGAGTATTTCATCTGTCATTGTAAAATATAGAGTTCTGGGTACTGAAACAAACTGAACTATATGGATGCTACTATAAGTACATCAACTCAAAGCAACAACATGAAAAAGTGAATCATCAATGATCCCGGAGTGAAAGTCACCAAACTTGATGAAGTATCCTGGTTCATATTAAACAAACCTAATGAAAATCAAACGGAATAAAATGGTATTAACCATCTTTTTTATTGCATTGTTTGATTCTTATTACACTTTTTCACTGAAAAATATGGGACCAGAATATTTTTCTGCTTGCCTGAAATTACAGCTATCACCAACTCCTTATTTATAACCTCATGTTAACTGTCTAACTTAAAATAGACCCTCTCTACAAAGTCATAGTATCATGTACCCGAGCTGCTGCTACTTTCAAAATGTGAGATTAAACCTTTTGGCAAATTCAGTTCAAGACAAAAACTAATTACTTGCAAAACTGATAGTTTTCTCAATATTCTTTGAAATGTTGCAATTAAAGAAATTATTCAATTAAAGACCAAAATCAAGTTCACCAAACATAAACATAAACATTGGTTAAAAGAAACCTTAAACTTTGCCAATATAATGCTGGTGGCCACATACTCAAGCATAATAGATTGAACAAATTCAAGAAATTTTCTTTAAAAATTTAATAATGGTTTCAGTAAATGTGGTCTGGTTATAGCATATGGTTGATAAAATACTCCACATGAACATACATCAGAAAGATGAACCATTTCAAAACTATACACATACGAGCAGATACATACAATTTATCTAAGAGTGTTACACAAAAAGAAGATCATAAGCATAATATAGACAGGGTTACATTTATAAGCAGATATCAAGCTTGTCAGGAATAATTTATCTCACACTACAGAAAAATACCTACTCAGCACACCTTCTCATACAAAAAAATTGATGGTCATTGCACATAACGTTCTAATCCTAAACCACTAGATTGTTGATCTAATTATAGAATAAACAGAAACCTATCTCGCGTAACAAAAGTACACAAAGCTCTACATCTTGAAACTAACCAATCAGATCATGGCTGTAAAACTTGAAACAAAAAGCAGATGATCTGCTGCTCTGCTTGCAAAAGTTGTACCATAAATAAGTCTGACATTGTTGGCTTATGAACAACAAATATTTGTGCATGATTTACCTTACTATTTAAAATATAAATTCACTCCACAGTATTATCTGTATAAAGTCTGGGAACACATCTCATATATTGCTTGCTGATTGCCTTCTTCTTTCCCTTGAGATAACTAATAACTGAGAAATTTTCTGGAAACATACTTTTGCACAACCTCTTTTTTTTTGTTTTTCTTTAGCTGCAGGTTATGATGGGGGGAAAATTCTACTTTCTTCCTCATTTTTAGCTTAATTGCTTATGTAAAGGTAAGACCAAACAAAATGATCCTTTCCATACCTCCACATAGGGAGGAGCCTTCTGGCCCTGAGGTACATTGGTTTTTTTTCTTCCTCATTTTGATTCCCCTTATTTTCCATCCTTTCATTTTCTTTTCCTCCTTATTTGGTTTTCAAACAAATGCTTAGGAAGTTAGGAGCCAATAAAAATCTTTTAAAAACAAACCAAAAAGCAAAGATAATAGCATCAAGCATCATCAACCCTTTTGAAGAAACAGTCCAGAGAAGCATTAATGCTAATAGGAGATACAGTGAAGATAAAGCCTGTTCTGTTATTCTTCCTGCATAATTCACAACCCCTTTTCTTTTCCTGTAGTTTCTTTCTTTCACTAAGGGAATCTAATAATAGTCTATGCATGCCAACTGCAAGCATCAGGCTGCAATAATTATGTCTTTAATCACTTGAATAGAACAAGATATAATACAATGAACAAGCTATAAAGCTTTAGGAACCAAAACACTGAATTTGAACTATTATGTTAATTAAATTAATCTGTTGCAACTTTCTGATAGAATTTCTAAAAAACCATGTTCACAGTTAACAAAATTCAGGTCCCTTCTTTATAAGAAGGAAGTCTAGTGAATGGAGAAGAACCGCAATAAAGCAAAGCCCAAAATATTGTGCATGAACTACAACTTAACACCACTAGAAACATTTCCATTTGCCTGCAAAATATTTATGAGAGGTAAGAGGTTACCCATACCAAGGCCAGAAGTAGTAACTTTGTTTTTGCTTTAATGAAAATTTGAAGCTCAAATTAAAAAAAAAAAGTTGTAAAGCACCCTACATCAGAAGGTAAAGGGAATAAATACATATCTTATACATGTGCTACATATGTTTTGAAAACCAAACTACAAAAAAGTAGCAAGCATGAATAAGTTACAAAATATTAAGTCTGGTATCACACCTGACTGACATAAAACTGAAGCACAGACAAAACCAGAGTGTGTTTTGGACACACGCTCAATACACGTGTATTCTGAAAAAACTATGTCAAATTGGGTCAATTATGCAGAAGCTATAACCTATTGTTTCTGATGGACACGCTTAAAACCTATGAAGATGTGGAAACAAACACGCTGTACCCAACACCAAGAAGAAAGTACGATTCTTCCTTGGATTCTGGCATACACCCATAATGAACTACATGATACACAAAGCTGTGCAGGGTTTATTATAATGCTATTATATAATGTGATTAACCATTCCTTGATTGGTAAGACAAGATAACACGATAAGAATGAGAAACAACTTGAAAGTCAAATTAGGGATCCTTAACATATATACCAAAATGCATTTGAGATACAGTGTGCAAAGAATTCCTATGACAAAAGGAGCAAAGCTGTTATTTTGTAAAATAGAGAAGAAAAGCAAGGCATTCAGCATAGCAGGCCACGATTCATTAGCAAAAGCAACAGCAAACATAAAAAACGAAGAGCAAACATGAAAGGAATTATTGAACACAATGAAAAACAGAAAGAAATCTACCATTCATCCTCTTTGACAAGTCATCCCACCAATCTACAGGACCCTCTTCCTCGGGTGACCCAGAAGCAGCGGAACCATTCCTGTCATACTTCTTCTCTGGCTTTCTTTTCTTCTTCAATCCTCTCACAGGACCCATCACTAGTGAATCGAATCACCTATACTCTCGAGATTCGGGAGGCAAAGGCTGCAAGAATTCACAGGGTTAAGAGAAAACAAAACCAAAAAACAAAGAGAAGATTCATTCTCATGATGAAAGAGCAACAACACTCACCAGAGAATGATGATGGCAACAAGCTGTGAGAGTAGGAATAATGGTCAGTTGTGGAGCAAAGAGTGGTGTATGAGTGTCTGTTTAAAGCATGCAAGAAAGGAGTGAAAAAGGGAAGAGAGGGGAGTTAAAAGTATGGTAAATGCAAAACAAGGGGTAAGGTTAAGGTTAAGGTTAAGGTTAAGGTTGAGGTTAAGGTTAAGGTAAGGTAAGTGATGCAAAATCCAAGCAACACCAAAAACAACACCAACACATGTGGGTTGGTTTAAGACAATGTGTCAACACTTTCTCAGGGGAGGAGGGACACAGAGACATAGATATGATATGGTATCATATGGGGCACAGAGAAAAAAATAAAACAACATCACCAATTCACCATCTTCATTCCTATGTATTAAACTACACACACAACACAACACAACACAACACACTTCAGTTGTTTTCCACACATAAAATATCTCAGTAAAAAATGCTGCCTTTAGCATCATCATAAAAATCAACAACCCACTTCTCTCCATTTCATAACTATGTTCATACACTCTTTGCATAAAAACCAAGAAATCATTTATTCACAAACCTTTATAAACTATAATTCTTTTATTTATGTGACACGATTGAAAATCTTAAACACAAAAATAAATATTTCTCTTCCAACATCGTTTATTCTGTATTTTAAATTATTTTGTAGGTTGAGATGAACTTATATATAATAAATTATTAACTTTTATAACAATTAATTTTAAAAATGTATTAATAATAACTTTTAATTAATGATACATTTATTAATTTTATAATAGTTGCCTTAAAAATTAACTAATAATAATTTCCGTTGGTGGAGAGTATAAAACTTCTACCTCTCTCTACGCTGGTTCTATATGTTTTTCAAAATAGTATATTAATTAAATTTCTAAAAGAATTAATAATATTATTATTGTAACAGAAAATATTTGAATAAATTACAAAAATACCTTCTAAATTTTATTGAAATTGCATGTACTTCACTGTTTCTAATTTTTATTATTGTTTCTCCTACAAGATCTACGATGTAATTTTTAAAATAATTAAGTATTATCAGTATAAAATTTTGCAAACAATAGAAAATTAAGAAGTACTAAAATATAAACTAAACTTAGACTCAAAATAAGTGCCTATATATTTTACTGAAAATGTTAAAATTCACAAGGAGAATGCATCCCATAGAGATTAAATATTAATATTTTTACAATAAATATTTACTTGATATAATAATAGACCAATAATTCTTTAACTTCACGGTGCACGGTTATCTTCTAAGTGTGATTTTGTCTCTTTCAGTGGTGTTTGATAAAGAAGACAAAATAGAAACACAAAGTACGTTATTGATAAAAAATAAATAAATATTAAATAGAGTAAAAAATATATAGATTATTTAATTAAAAGTAAAGTAAAAAGTAAATTTTTAATACTATTGGGCGGTTTAAAATTATTATTATTAATTATAATATTTTTTATGTTTGCTATAATTTATTGTTTATTTAATAATAATAATAATAGAATAAAAAAAGAGTAATTTACCTTATGTTTGCTATAATTTATTGATTATTTAATGTTGGCATTTTTTTTTTACTTAATTTTTTTATGATAGAAATTTAACTTACATACAGAAATAATTTTTTATGAGTCTAAATTGAAAAACAAAAAATGAAGTGTAATAAATGATTAAAAATTGAGGTTATTTTATTTTATATGTGAGATTTGGTGTGAAAATGTGTGAGAGTATGTTTTTTCTTTCTTGGTGTTGTTGCCTTAAAATAAGAAATTAAGGAAAAAGTGAGAAAGTTCTGTAAAAATTATACATTAATATTAATTTTTTAAAAATAAAAATATTTTTATTTTTTAAGTAATTCATATGAAATGATAAAATACTCCATTATATTAATAAAATGAGATATATTAAATAAGAGTATAATAGAATAAAATTTGTGTACACCCCACGAAGAATTTCCTTTATATATTATAGATATCTACAATATAATCTACGTGGCACAATTTTTTTTTTACTCGACCATTTTCATTTTTTAAAATAATTTGTCATGCTTCTATTCTTCCCTATAATCAATATTTCCTTATTTTTATCTCTTCTTTATTTGCCTCTCTATTTATCTTCCGCCCAACACATCATTAAATATTAAAATTAAATATCAAGCTCACTTAGAATATTTAGTAATAATATATGTTTAATGTTTTATATAAAAGTGTAAAATAAAATTTTCTTAATTAACATTTTTTATATTTAATAATTTTAAAAAAATGTCTACTTAAATATATTTTAAATCCTTAAATATATTATCTAGTTTTAGTGTTCACATTCTCTTATAATTCTTTATTAGTTATTATTATTATTAATTATAATTATTTTAACGCTGAAAGAGAAAAATATGAATTTAGAAAATTAAGATAATAAAGAATAATTTAAATTAAGATAATTATATTATTTTCAGTACATATTTCAATTAAGTGATATATTTGTTATTTTTTATAAATAAGATAATTACATGTAATTTATTTTTCTAACTTTTACATTTTTATAATACGAACAAAATATTTAAAAGATATTGCATATAAATTTTATTTATTTGTAATTTTTTACGCGAAGAAATATTAACAGTAAAATATATTTCATATATAATAGACAAAATTACATTTTATATAAATTTTGAAGCCGTAAAGATAAAAAATATTGTTTTTTATTATACTATAAATTTAATAGACTGCAATCACTGATTTAAAAAATATAAAACATATTTGAGAATTATATTATTTTTATCTTTAAAAATTGAACTACTATTTTTTATATATATTAAGAAACGAAATTATACTATAATCGTTCAACATTTTAAATAGAACTTCTTCTTTTTCATTCGCAAAACATTAATCTGAAACTTTAATTAAGAAAAGTTAAACCAAGTCTATTTGAAACAATGACCTATTATTGATGTTAATTTTATATACTAAAATGGTCAATAAATATTAAAAATATAAATTAAAGCTCTGTTTATGTAATACTAAAATATTTAAAAACTGATACTTATTAATTATAATAAATAATTTGATACGTTACTATAACATTCTTTATTTTAAGAGAGGTTATTTTTTATTTGTTTCTAAACAACTAGTTTTCATATACTATTAAATATTAAATTTTACATTATTAAAAATTTATAAGGATGGGTAGCTATGTAGAGCCCTTTTCATTCAATATTTCTAAAACTGATATAAATGGTTTGATGGGAAAAGTTTTGTTTTTTCGAATTTTTTTTATTTAACTATTTATTTTTAATTCTAGATACATATATTTATTTACAAATCTTCTTTAATTATGTACTGAAAAATTAATAGTTGAATACATGGCATATAAACTCATGTAAGACAAAGACATTTTCGTCAATGAAAAAAAAAATCAACTCATTTCTACTCATTTAAATAAATTACCACTTTTCGTGTATTTATCATTTATTTATACTCTTTTTTACCAAATCCAAACAGCTACACTTCACTTTCTTAATTTCCATCTATTAATTCAAACAATATTGATTAAAAATATTATATTTTAGGTCATTAAAAAAACCTTTAAAACTTATAAGGAAAGTCTTTTTACATAATTATAAATTAAAAAATATTGAATTATTATTATGTTCAATTTATTAGTGTATTTAAGTTTTATATTTATTATTTTTCTTATCAAGCATATTGACAAACATGAAATGTCAAACTATAAATATTTTGAAAGATGAATGTATACTTTATTAAAAGTCTTATAAAAATAGATTTTTAAATAGTAATTTATTATGTTATATTATAAATACGTAATTATATAATAAGCCAATAATACATATATATGACACACTTATAATTACTAATACACTTATTTAGACAAAATTGCATTATGTTTATTAATTTTTCGAAGGTTTTTATTACAATATAAACTTTAAAACAAATTTGTTTGTAAACTAAAATTTTGTATAAGATAAGAAAGATCTTTAAAAAATGCATATAACAAATAATATAAAATTGACCCTCATCTACTAAAGTTTTGCTCTATTTCAACTCCCATTCAACATCTTAATTAAAAAAAAATCTCTAAAATTAATTCAACTAGTTTCTAGCATTTATCATGAGTATTTATAAATATATTTTCAATATATAACTATTGACATTTTATAAATTAATTAAAAACTAAATATTACTGGTTTATTTATTTATAATTCAAAACTAAATCATTTTATCAAAGTTATGTATTTTATATTTCCATTTTATTTACAAGGCTAGATAATTTGGATTCATCTCATGCTTTTTTTATTGTTTATACATAAAAGAGAAATATTTATATCACTGTATGTGAAAAATGTTTGTATAATATTAAATGATTATTTTTTATATTTTATGCTTCAATTACTATGTAAACATGAACTTGTACTCTACTAGCTGTGTCATTATTTTAATTCGTATCCAAATAAATTATTTATGAATGATGGTAAAACAAGGAAAAATATTATTCATTTTGAAATATCCAAACACTATTTATGTTAAAGGCAAATATTAAATTACTTCATTTTTAGATAAATGTAAGTTTTATTGTGCGACACGTGTTGTTTAATTAAATATACAGTTTTAGTATGTTATATATACATTATAATTACTACAATTTTTTTGTTGATAGTATTGCAAAAAAAAAAAAGATTATATTAGGTGTCTTGTTGGGCAAATTTAATTCATACAAGCCTTTTCCATTAGCTTCTCTTAAGTTAAGATGACTTGTGGACTTAAAAAAAGTGAGAACAAAAAGTAAAAGCAAAACACACCAAACCCCCTTAATTGACTTATAATTCACCATTCTTGTACCATTATACTTTCTAACTAGATTGCACTTATTAAAGAAAAAAACACAAAGAAAAAAAGTAAAAGAGAGTCAAACTACAACTTTGAAAGGTGGGAAAGAAAGATAAAAGAATTTGTTTTTGAAAAAAAATAAGAAAGAATTAAGTGAAAATGATGAATTAATTTAAATCTTCATAAACCGATATATTTTTTTAAAGTTAGAGTGAAAATCAATAAAATAGATTATAAAGCAGGTCAAATTAAGAAAAAGTAATAATAGTAATTTGCAATAGTGTCATAGAATTTTATTAACATTGTTAAAGATAAATGATGGTGTATTGATTAGACTGTTTTTAGAATTTGTAATGTTTTATGTTTTTATTTTTAACACGAGTTTAGTTTAGTCCTTCAGTATTTTTTATTTTTGTTTTTAATTTTATGTTATTTTTCATGTGATAACACAAGTTTAATATGAGTTATATTAAAAAAATAAAGTAAAAAAAATCTTATTTTTTGAAATTTCTATAAGAACTTTTTATTTAATAAATTGTGTTCCTTTCCATTTGTTTTTACCTCTAATATATACTAGGCCATTTTGTATCTATATCAAACCTAAATTAAAGATCAAATTTAATCATATAATCTTATACTATTTACACCCTCTCGTTAAATTCACATACCATATATTAAATAAGATAACATATAAATTAATTTAACCAATGAACATGTACAATAAGATGACACATTTAATAATTTGTATACGTATTAAATTTTATCATATAATCTAATCTAATATATACACTTACTGTTCCAATTTTATTTAACATTAATATAATGTTTAAATATGTAATTATGTACTATTAGATTAAATGTCTGAATGATCTATGAACCACTGTTACTAAAATGATATCACATAATTTAACAGTCATATTGATAAAAATATATACTGTAAAAAATCATTAAGAAAAGGTTACGTTACCAATATATATAACATCTTATATCAATTCATAAAGATTATATCCATGAAAATTGTTTATGCGAGTTCATTTTTATCCTATTGTAATAATTCGTTGTAGTGTTTTTCTTATCAAAAGATAATTAGATTATATTTAGTAGATAATGTAAGTGTTATTTTCTACTATATATGTACAGTATTCATATCTAAATTTAAATTATAATAATAACGAAAATATAACAAATATTTTATTATTTAAATATATTTTTAACGAAAAATATAAATAATTAAATTTGAAAAAGTTTCATAATGCCGTGTTATTCCAGCGTGGCATTTTTAGAGTAAAAAACATTTATTTTTTTGGCTGGTTGTTGTAACATAACATCTCATATCTATTATTTGTATTCTTTCTTTTTTAATGTAAGTATGTGTGGAATTTTGTTTTGGTGCATATTTATTGTAACAAGGTCACTTAATAAATGTTGTGCTTGTCTCTATCACACCTCCTAACCAATACTGATGCAAGTTGTGAATACCCTTTTCAATGTTTTGTCGGAGATGACAACATATAATTGGCAGTTTCTTGTTGTACCTCTACATTTTTGTTCCTGCACCTCCACAATTTTGTAAATTCTGAAACTGACTCCCACAATTTTGGAATTTGGGAGTGTGCTACGGGTTCATCAATCCGGAAGTGAATCATATTACATTCCGAATGAGGAGTGTTTCAGAAGCAAAGTTTGCATAAATTATTGATTTCTGGATTGCTGAATCCAGAAGCCTAGTTTCTATTACAGATTGTTGGATCCAGAATGATTTTTTTCAATTATGGATTTCTGAATCTGGAATGCATATTTTGAATTACGGATTGACGGATCAGGAATGGTTTTTTCAATTAAGAATATTTTTCATTTTTTATTTTGGATTAACACTATCATTCATGTACTACCGGAAGCATCAATCTGTGAGATTGCCAGATGCGCAAATCCGAAAATTTACCAGAAGCGCAAATCCAAAAATATACAAGATTTCATAATCCGGAATATAAAAAAAATGTACAATTTATATAGGGACACTTTTGTCTTTGCGTAACCTTGTGGGGTGCAGGAAGAAAAATGTAGGGGTGCAGGAATAAACTGCCCATATAATTTGATATTCCAAGATGGGCCATAATAAAGCCCAAGTAGTCTCCTCTTGTGCACACTCTTTTGTCATTTGGACTAATTTTGCTGTCTTTAAACACCATCCCAGTCAAGGTCATTTCTTTCTCTACCCCATAATTTTCACATGCACCTCTATAAATTTTAAATTATAAATTTGTCTTTGTAGTATTAAATGGTAATGGAGAAGATTGTTGGTTTTGGTGTTGTGATGTTGTGACTTCTTGAAGTGTTTGTACACATTTCATATTTGTGATGGTGTTTGGTGGTGATGTTAGAAATGTGGAGTGGATATTGGTTACCATTATTTGTGGTAAAGTGAAGATAATAAAGGAAGAGAATGTAAGTTTGTAGTTTAATTTAACAGTTTTTATTTGTAGATTATACAATTTGAAATTTTAAATGTAAAATATTTGTGAATTTTGGATTGTTCAATTTAAAAATTATAATAGTATTCTAAATTAAGCAAACTGAAAATAAAAATTAGTTTCTGAATTTTACAATTCAAAATACTATTTTTACATTCAAATTGAACAATCCAAAAGTTGATTTTCACTTTTAAATTGGACAATTCATAATTCATTACAAAACTTAAATTTGTATTATTGACAGTACAATCTAGAAGTAAAACTTGTGGAGTTTTTTTTAGTCCATACTCACATAGTATAATTGTACCACAATATCAAATATTATATTACTTTGTGGTTACTAGTATCATTGCTTCATTAGTCATTGTGGAATATATAAATGAAATATGAATTTTGGAGTAAAATATTATATGAAGTGGATAAATAATGTGATATGGATGAGCTTGATTTTGTGAAGTTTGAGGCAATAAAAGATAAATTAGTTAGAAGATTTTAAAACAAACATATGAATAATTTTAGGAATATCACTATTAACTTACTATCAACCTCAATAATAAAATATTTATTTGTATCAAAATTGTATTTTTTTTCCAATTTATCCATACCATTATATTTTATCCTGCTAGTTCTAAACTATATCTTTCGTAACACTGCAAAATCTAAATTCAACAAATTCTTTTATTCATCAAGACTTACTCCTCTCTCCATTTTCCTTCATCATTTTCTCTCAATTTCTAAAAGTTATATTTATATTTAATTGTTATTGATGAGTAGTAGTTATGCTAAGTTAAAACTCTTTTTTAATTTCTCCTTTAAAAATATATATATTTTTTAAATAATTAATTTTAATAAAATTATTATTTCATCTTTTTAAATAAACTATATATTTAAATAAACATAATTTATTACTGGTCTTCTTGGCAAAATAACTTTGCAGCATAATCTTATAATGAACACAACATTTCTCATACATCATGACATTCTATCCAGTTGAAATAACTAAAGATTTACTGCATCTGGTTCAGGAATGTGATTATATTTATACTAAAATACTAATTAGACAAACCTAATGAAATATTATGTTTCATATTAAACAAACCTAATAAAATGGTATCAACCATCTTGTTTGATTCATATATGGAACCAGAATATTTTTCTGCCTGAAATTACAGTGAAGATTATGATAGGAACTTACAGAATTTTAAAAGAATAAAAAAGGAAAGAAAAGAGACCTTATAATATTTTTGTATGTTCCATACAATTTATTGTTTATGTAATAATAATAGAATAAGATAGGGTAAGTATTTGCTCTTATTACTTACATTGTTTATTTTATTACGTGTAACATGAACCAAAGTCTCAGAATGGAGATCTTGAACCAAAAACTATCATCTAACCTTTTCCATTCTTTTCAATGGACACGTTGAGTACAAAATAATAATCTTTACTTAACATAAAAGCGAAAAAAGATATAATATTCACTTGGTCCAGAGCATACATACAATGATTGGTCATACCATCACTATCCATAATGGAAAAGAACATTTACCTATTTATATAACAAATTGTATGATAGGCCATAAATTAAGAGACTTTTCACCTACTTTAAACTTCCGAGAACGTGCAGAAAATGATAATAGATCTCGTTCTTAACTTTCATTTTGACATCCATTTTTAAAGAGTAATGCATAAATCAATCAATAAAGATATATTAATGGAATGATATGTTAAGTCCTTCCCCTCCATCTACTCACAAACTTCAATTAGAATTTCATAAGATATAAGACAGGTTAAATTAGCATTTTAAAAAGATTAATCAAAACATAGAAAGAAAAAGAAGAGTGAGAATGAAAGTGGAAAGTACTGTGGGTATGTGAGTTTATCCAGAGATATTCATATTCAATAGGGACCAAGTAGAAAGAAATTAAAAAATGTTTCTTAAATCAATTTGAAAATTGTTATATATGAAATTACGAAATGTCCAGAATAATTTAATAGAATAAAAGGTTGTTATTATAAGAGTAAAATGAAAAACAAAAAAAATAAGTGTATGCAACCTTTTTTTTTTTTTTTCTATTCACAAACAAAACTATCAACATTTCCCTACACTCTCTAGTGGATGTAGAAGCGTATACAACTTTTTTTCGAGGATGTAAACCAAATCCAAATTACACACAATTGTTAACAATGTTCCTTCGCATTGGAACTTTGCGCTTGGGTAAGCACGACAATGATAGGAACACGCATGAAATAATTTTAAAAACTATTTTCAAAATCATGCATATCATAGTTTATATATAATTGGTTGATGTTATTCTGAACAATGAGAATGCATGAATATTAAACATGTATTTGGCAGATAAACTCACAAACAATGATTCAACAACACCAGCAGGTTTAGTGGCACTGTCACATGCATTTGCACTTTTTGTTGCTGTCTCAGTTGGTGCAAACATTTCTGGTGGTCATGTGAACCCTGCTATCAGTTTCAGTGCCTTTGTTGGAGGCCACATTATGGATTACTCAGTTGCTGGCTCTGGCTCTGTGGTTGCTTGCTTGCTCCTTAAATTTGCCACTGGTGGAATGGTATATAACACAACTCTTTTCACTTTCTTCAACATGTAATTGTCCTTTTTCTTTGTGTTTAATTTGAGGCATATGTATGGTATGTTACATTGTAGGAAACATCTCCATTTGCACTTTCTTCTGGTGTTGGAGCAGGGAACGTTCTACTGCATTTTCATCCCCATTCCCAAGTAAGAAAAACATAACGACATTAAGAGTGAGACCAATAGTATTGTTTATAAATCCAATATATTATGATTAAATGACATCTGTAACAAAATAATTACATTTGTGACAGAAATCCTTTCACACATCAAAACATTTTTGCTGAAGTTTGACCGTTAGGTGGAAGTTCAAATCTATCATCTTGAATAACCTCCTCAATAATTTTATTTATGCTGCTTTCTTTAATCTGCATTCATTGAAACATGGAGAACAGTCAGACTCCGACTACCAAGATCCAAAAAAATTTGGGAAAAAACTTAGAACATCTTTTATTTATTTTTATAAAAATAGCAGAAAGAAACATGATATAGACGTAGTGTGATGCCAAGATCTCACCTTAATTCCGATAGCAATGGCAGTTTTTAATTGAACAAGTTCACCTAGTCTCAAGGAACCGTGTTTATTATCTCTAACAAAGATCAGAGGCACATTCCTGGTTGAAGCCAAACTTAGCAGATGCTTCGTCAACCATCGTGGATTACAGTCAGAAGCTACCAGCACAGCCTGCACAAACAATATTGAGGCTAACCATTAGAATTTGCAGGAATCAACATAAACAAAGAATCTAATTTTTCGTGGTTGGCTAGTTGCAGCCCCTATAAAGGTAAAACAGAGGAAATCAACCTGAAGCTTAACTGAAGATCCTTTATTGTTGTTGCTTCTTAAAGGAAAGATCTGATCTGACCTTTCTAACTCAGTGTATGGTTTCATGCGCTCAAGGACACGAGTTACATCATTGACCCCGATAGAAAATTGTTGCTGCAAGAAGCAATAGAAATTTTACATGAGAATGTATGTTTCCTGATAAACATATCTAAATGTCCAAAGTTTCATAAACCTAACCTTTAACCATATTTTCTCTGGCAAGGAATTTCCATCTGAAACTTTTGCAGATTGGATCTCCCTGTTCAACAGAATAAGGTCAGATCAAGTGAAAAGTAGTTGAGTAGTTCTCTCTTTAAACGGTTAAAATTCTCTCGGGCCACCGCCTCAACTTCAGTCAACAATGGTCTTGTGGATCAAATCACGTTTGAAGAATAATAAACTAAATAAGATGTGAAAAAATGTATCTTACCTACGGATCGATTGGAGCATATTGGTGAGACGCTCTCCTTCATAACAACTGCAATAGAATTTTAAAAATGAATTTATAATAAAAATAAACAACAAAACATTAACAACAGAACACTGAACAAAAGTCACAAACTATTAACAAGTTATAGGTTGAGCCATATACGAATTCATACATACATCTATATAGTCGCAAAATAAGGGGAGAGTGTTGCATACTTATTTTCTAGAGAGGCAAAGCTCGAACTTGAGTTGTTCCCATCCATCTTTGGAGTTTTGACATTGCTCCTACTCGGCATAATTTACTTTCAATGTTCACCGGCTCAGTGTTAAGCGATTCCGACCCAACAAACTAATTAAAAAAGCCTTTTCAATCAGTCTGAGAAGGAATATACTACATTCCATAAATTTTTCAAAAGAAAGCTACGACATGAATAGAAGCCAAAATTGGTAATAAAGCAAAAAAATTCAATATCTCAACAGTATAAAGATTGCGGGAAAGAAACTGCATAAAACAAAATTGAACGCAATGGAGCTTAAATTGATGCTTCCAATTACAATTCAGCGGTTGAACTCAAAATTCATAATCAGAGAGAAGGAGCCCTATTTTATATTAAAGATTTTGGGCTTAGTAAGACTTTCTGCACCCTATCATACTTGGGCTTGAATGTGGAACACAGATGACCCACAATATGGGCCCTAATAGAAAAGGAATGTTTAGCCCCTTTAAATAAAAAGAAACAAAGAAAGAGAACATCAATAATGTATTTGTTTCAATAAGTGGCCGCAACTTATCATTTAACTCAGCAAATTTTGGTCCCAACTTTTTTAATATTAGTTTAACATTATCCAACAATTAAATATTATAAAATGGTAATTGATGCAAAAATATTTAAAAACAAATTTATTTATTTTTAAATCAAATATCGGAACATCTATCAACTATTGAAAGATAGTGAACAAACTTGACATATTGGTAACTCAACAAATTATCAATTAACATGGAAGGAAGATGGTCTGTTTCTAATCAAACAAAGCACACAATTACAAAACGAATAATAATAATAATAATAATAATATTTAAATATTGTAAAATAATAATAAATAAACTCTGGACTTTGATGGTATGGTGAATATGACTCCATACCCGAAGGGTGGTGTTAATTGGTTTAATATCATGAAAATTACTATCTTTTGTAGAAGAAAGGTGCAAGATCAAATCCAATAAAGATTATAAAAGCAATTAAAGTGTATGCAAAGACATCAGTGTATGCAAATAATACTTTCTGAACTTCTTAATGGACATAAGTAATTAGTTTCATCCAATATGTTTCATATTATAGCTCATGTTACAAGCAAGGGGTATTTACTTAAAAAAGTGTTAACAAGTTAGTGAATCTTGAGCAATAATTTGTTTGGAAGATTCAATAGGCAAACAACAAAATAAGGAATTGAGAAAGGAAAAGAAAGAGGTAAACAGTGACATGAGACAAAAACTTTGCATGACAGAGAACAGAAGTAAAATGGCTCCTGAAGAATCCTATCGCAGCAAGTTTAAGGGACCTTGATTGTGACATCTGATTTAAGAATATCACTTTGGTACCCTTAATGGTGTATGGCTGCCATCCAATCCAATCCAAACCAGTAATTTGTAATTATTGTGATCATCTTTCACTTTTACCACAAGATATGCTCATAATCTTGCTAATTAATTAGTGAATTGGAATAATATACAAATAATAATAAACTAAAGAGACAGAACGGGAATTGGAAAGAATTTGGTCAAATCTTTAGCTTTCAGTGAGAGGAACAGCTGAGAAAGGTTTACAGGAGAAAATGGATAAAAAAGAGATTTTCAACAAGTGAAAGAAGACATGATGACCCTTCTGTACGCATAAACATTTATATATGTGAAAACAACAAATACATGCAGACAATACAGTTAGTCATCCATTAATCAACAGGGAAGATAGACATTCAATTTTGAAAACCAAAACTTCAAAAATAAAGTTCAGTATGTAAAGAAAATCCTATAACAAGTCTAGCAGAGAGAATTAATGAAAGAAGTTAGACACCAGAATTTCAATCTGATAACTCTTTGCGAAGTAAGTCGTAGTATCATGTACAGGAGATGCTGCTACTTTTCAAATGTGTGAGATTTAAACCTTTTGCCAAATTCAATTCAAGACAAAAACAAATTACTTGTAAAACTGATAGTTTTCTAAATATTCTTTGAAATGTTGCAATTTAAGAAATTAATCAATTAAAGACCAAAATCAAGTTCACCAAACAAACATAAACATTGGTAACTTGCTTTGCCAATATAATGCCGGTGGTCACATTGAACCAATTCAAGAAATTCTCTTTAAAAATTTAATAAAGGTTTCAGTAAATGTGGTCTGGTTATAGCAGATGGTTGATAAAAATTCCCACATAACCATACATCTCACATGAGCATACATCAGAAAGGTGAGCCATTTCAAAACTATACACATACGAACAGATGCAATTTATCTAAGAGTGTTACACAAAAAGAAGATCATAAACATAATATAGACAGGGTTATAATCCTACAAACCACTAGATTGTTGATCTAATGTATAGAATAAACAGAAACCTATCTGCAAATTATGTAAGAACTGATCCTGATCCTGCGATAATCCAACCTACCATCACTCGAGTTATGGAGAACTGGAACGAAATCGCGCTAGCAGAAACTCAGAACCATGCGCATAACGAAATTTCGCAGAAAATCGGTATGCAGTTTGGGCAAAAAAATAGAGAAACGAAATCGCAAAACCTACCTTGCAGAGAAACGATTTCGTGGTAGAGCAAAGGCGGAAGGAGGTTATGTGGAGCAGCAGATGGAGAATGGGTTAGTGTGGCGGTTCACGCGGTAGGAATGCAGATGTGGTGAGTATGTGGTGGGAGACTGATTTTCGAATTCTCCTACGAACGGACGTTTTAGGTCTATGTGCGGTTTGTTTCTCAAAAAGTAGTGTATTTTTTTTTATATTCCAAAAATGGGTAAATTCTTTATTCGCAATGGGTAAATCGCCAATCACATTTGATTTAGATAAAATACATTTTAACATATTAAATATTTTAAAAAATAATAATAAAAAATCTTATATTGGAAAATATGATTTCAACCTACATTTATATATAATAATATATAAAATTAAAAATAATTGTATTTTAAATATTTTAATATATAATAATTTTGATGTATATTTTTTAGTATTTAAAATAAAAATAATATAAAATTAGAAATTTAATTTATTATTATAACTTTATTTTGTATATAATTAAAGAAAATTAAATTTCAGTATTTAAAATAATAATAATAATAATAGAAAATTAGATAAATTTAATTTACTATTATAACTTTATATATATATATATAATAAAAGAAAATTAGATTTTTATAAAAAAGTTAACTAAATAAGTTTTCAGAAAATAATTTTTATTATATATAATTAAAAATAACCTAATTTTTTATATATAATTAAAAAATTAAATATAACTTTTTGGGTTTTAATATAATAAAATTATTTTGAATTTTTAATAAATTAAAAAAATTTAATCGAAAAGTTAAAACGGAAGAACATTAAAATTTGACATTAAGGAAAATACATAGCATGACAATTTAATTTAAAGATTACAAAATTTAACAACCTACGTAAACATGAATAAACTATCTATGAGATTCTGTCGGTAAGGGACCGAGAAAAATAGTCTTAGAGTAGAAATGGTACAATTAAAATGGCACATGAATATTTTATTATTAAAGTGAAAAGGCTATATAAATAGAAATTTAGTTATTCAGGTTTCATTCTAAAAACTCCTTTTTCCTTTCCTCTGCCTTCTCTCTACAATCCTGACCTCCTCGCTCCTCTGTTTGACGATCAGAGTCCACCATTGGACTCCTGACAGCGAGATCTACAATATTGACCGATCAGAATCTTTCATAGAGTATGTTCATTTTTGTTCCCTTTTTCCTTTCCTCTCCCTTCTTTATTAGATTTTGACCTCCTCTTTTGTCAGTTTGATGATCAGAGTCTGTCATTGGACTCATGGCAGCGAACTCTACAAGATTGATCGATCAAAATCTTAGATAGAGTAAGTTCATTCTTGGCTCTTTTTCCTTTGAGTTAGTTTTGATCTGGTTGGGTTGCCTTTTAATTTAAGTTTGCATGTGAGGTTTTTATCTTCAGAATTAGTC
>Ga0123342_1002648_pt1 | contig 29524 bp, 12 predicted proteins | sample Turbeawhitnodule_FD_89960 | JGI IMG/M metagenome (GOLD analysis project Ga0123342, IMG submission 89960) | Root nodule microbial communities of legume samples collected from Mexico - Turtle bean Mexico white nodule | ecosystem: Host-associated > Plants > Roots > Nodule | place: Mexico: Nepantla... | reverse complement strand
CCCCGCCCGACCGAAGGAGACACTAAGAAGGACGACCGACCGAAGGAGAAGAAGATCAACACGTCAGCAATCTCATTACGTCAACCGACCGTGCCTGGGCCCCATCTCTCCACTCAGGTACAAAAATATTATATTAAATAATTAATTATGATGTAAGTCTTTCACACGGTATGTGGGAGGGTAGACCAAAGGCTAAAAGGCAAAACTTGATGCCTTGGATGGTAAGGTAAGATTTGGAGAAAAAAAAATATACTTTGATTGGAGGGAAAGTAATTTACAAGTGTGAGACACAATGGAGGCGTAGAGAAACGGCACGTAGACATTGGTTAAAAAGAAAAAAATAAGTAAAAAGGTGGTTGTAGTAGATTTTATCCTTAACTAAACGACACACGTTTTATGTAATCATGTGAATGATGTGATTGTCGGGAAATATGTGGAAGCAGTTCGTGTCTTTGGCGGTCTCAGCATCTGTGGTGTCAGTCTTCGTGGACCCCACCCTGCATCCTCGTAAAATCTATTCTCATTTGCCACGACCACAACAACTACCGCCACCCTTAACTTTCTTTGTTCCCTTTTGCACTACACAAGCCTCTAAACAGATCCCTTGTTCCGTTTTTGGCATATTTTTATTCTTCTTTTTAACCATCCTTCACTCTTTTGTTTCTGCTGCTGCTTTGTTAAAACGTCTTTTCAGGTAAAAGTTAAGTGCCCTCTTCACTCAGTCGAGTCTTATTCAATCATCTTTTAACACATGAACCCTAATTTTCTACTCACCAACCACATCTTTAAAAGGTTATGTGTTGATTGAGATATGAGAAAGTAGTAGTTGAAATTAAGTGGAGATGATTAAGAGATAGAGAGGTACAGATTTAAATAAGAAGGCATGCATGATGTTATTTTGTATGAGATTGAAGCTTATCTTAATTACAACACACAAACTATACACACAACCATTATTGATGGATACACTGTAATCTTTATCTATACATTATGAGTCCCTATCAGATTAATAAACACGCAGGCTTCTTTAGCCCTCCCCCGCATGCGTCCAAAACGTTGACGTTTAGCCCTACCTCAACAAACACCTCTTTTTCTTCCCTTCCAACACCGCTCCAAATCCCAACGTCACTCATCCATCTAATCCATACAGTATAACCATGGTGTAACACATGCCGCATGCACCACCACGTATCCTATGCTTTTCTCCTACGATCTGCTACAATCGGCCTCACCGAACCCGACTCTGTGATTCGCGAGATCGAACTCCATCCACATATTCTGCTGATGGATGTTCCCAATGATGTTGCTCGCTGCACCCAATCTTTCCGACCTGCCGATTCCCACGCAGTGGACCCCACCGCCCACGTCAGCCAGCACCCTCTCCTTCGGAACCACGATCTCCACGCCTTTCTCGAACTCCAACACCACGTCCCCTAGCAGCCGTCCGATTGTCTCCCTCGCGGAATCGTCGAAACACATGTCCGCGACCCCGCCGTACACGTACCCCTTCTTAAGCCTGGGCCCCACCACTCTAACAACCTCCTCCCGCACCCTGTCGTAAGCCTGGTCGACCAGGAAGGTGAATTCGGATCCGGAGTCGATCATGGTCTGACCCGACCCGCTAGCGTCGGGGCGGAAAACCGAAGGATTGATGTTTAGCCTCTTGCCACCAATTCTAATTCCCTGCATGGGGACGGTGTAGGCCAACGGGTCCAAATTCGGCATACGTTGACTTTGACTAAAGGTCAACATGTTGACGTAACGGAAGCGCGCGGAGTTGGGGTTGTTGCCGATGTAGAACGACCCGGTTGGGACGTTTCCGGGTCCGGTTTTTCGGGTGGGGACACAGTACGAGAATTTGGTGATTTTGGCCTGCGAGGGGAAGGACAGGCGGCCGAGGTTCATTCCGAGAATGCCACTGGCGTCTCTGGACTCGGTGGCGCAGCCGAGGGTGAGTGGAGGGGTTGTTTGGGAAGGGGAGAAGGTTAGTTTTTCTCGGACGAGGTTGCCCTCGGCGAAGGTGCCGTCGGCGTAGAAGTAGGAGTAGTGGCAGAGGCGGTTCTGGTCGCAGGTCGTGGGGAGGGTAAAATCGGGAACGCGGGGTTTGCAGAGAGGGTGGGTGCAGGGGATGACGTAGAAGGATGAGGAGAGAGAAGGGTCAAACGACGCCGTGGGAGGGGTTTTGTTGTGGCACTGAATCCACGAGAGTTGGCTTCCCGTGTCCAGCACCATTTGTTGGTGCTGCGGAGGAGTCCCTATGGGGAGGCTTACCACCAGTGCCATCGAGTACTTGAACGACCACTTTACGTTGTACGAGGCAGAGGAAAGGCTTCTCAGTTTTGGGTTCGTCTTCAGAGGCTTCTCTGTGGAGAGGGGAAGCGACCTGAGAGGGAAAGAGAACGAGACAGAATCATGGTTGGCGGAGGAGGAAGCGGAGAACAACAACAACAACGAAAAGAGAAGTGGAAAGAGCGAAACAGAGGAACACAGAGCCATGGTTTTCCGTTTCCCAATGGAGAGAGTGCAGAGTTGGGGAGTGAGAGTGCTGACACGGGGTTTTATTTATATAGCCAAATTTTTAAAAATAAACATTATTTATTAGATGTTTTATTATTATTTATATAATTTTTATACAACCATTCTTTTATTTACGTTTTACGTCATTTATATCTTGTTTTTCTAGTGTAGAATTTTTGCAAAAAAGCAAAATATAAATAGAATTTATGGTGTCGGAAAGAAAGAATTGGACGGCAAAAGTGGGAAGTGCAGCACCTAGGTGAGAGGACGCGTTTTGTTTGGTTGAGTGGGTGCATCTTATGATTCTTTAACAAAAACAAAAACAAAAACAGGGTGATGTTTGTTTCATATCCTATATGTATGATGATGCCCAATTAAATTTGGTCGAATCCATGTTCCATTTCTCTTCCTCTAGCCACCACTTTTTGAATGTGGACGAAGTGGTTGAGTTAATTTCAGATTTCTTTTTCCCTCTTTAGTGTGATTAGTGTTTGTCATATTCCTACTTCAAAGCCTACGATCGTTCTTTTCTTTATTTTATTACACTTATTTATCAATGAAATTCTGACATGTGTATGCATGTAATCCACCATCGCCAACAAAATCATCGATTACTTGTGTAGTTATGATATAGTCTACAAAGTCCGAATAAAATTAAAAAAAGTAGATAAAAATTATGGGAGAGAAACTGTAGCACTTACTTAACTAATACAGTAGCAGTTACTTTATTTCATTCTGCTATCTAATCATGTCATTCATTTGTTTAATTAGTTTATTAACATATATTAGAAGTAATGGTGGGGTTACAGCATACTTTACCATGCTTACTATATTCTTCTCTTATCTGGTCTCCCATATTATGCAACTCTTTCAAATTTCAACTTCTAAATTGGACTCAACCAGTCAACTTTGTATCATTGAATTAGTCTTTCTGATGGGTCCGAGACTGAAAGTAATGGCTGTCTCACAAAATGCATCATCGTAGAGTGTACAATGGTTTCATGTGGCTAAACATCAAAACAAAAATAAATAAAAAACACGATTAAATTTTAAGTTCTCATATTTGAATATTTTAAATTTTAATATTCAAATTTTCTATATTTTTTAATTGATTGTGTTTAAATTTTTATTAATTGAAATCATCTTATTTACTTGTCTTTACATTATTAAGAAATATAAAGTTTATGATTAATGTAGAAGATGAGGATAATCTCTCGTCATCCAACACCTTTTCCATAAGAATAATAAAAACTATTTATTATTTTATATTATTTTCAATATTATTTTATATTAACTATAAAATCTCATATTTTTTAACAAAAAAATAACATAATAAAATAACAACTATAAAATTCAATTAATGAAAAAGTTAAATAGAGAATCTAAATTTATAAATCAATTCTAATTTATAAAAAAATTTATTTATGAAAACTATTAGCTAGAAAGTTCTCATAAGTAATAGGTGATAGACAGTTCCACTTACTTTCCTTAAAATTCAAAGCCACCCTTTTTACTTTTTAGAGCAAACATTTAAGTATAATTATTAATTAATAAATGTTTTAAAAGATGCCAAATACTATGAGAAAAGCATAAAATGAGATGGTAATTACTCAAAGTGAATTTTTATAAAATGAATCTGTAAGAAAAGATTTATATTTTAGAATTTAATCTTTTGTATATTAATGAAGCAAAATAAATAAGATTTTGATGCAAGTTGGAAGGCCATTGATTTGGGGACAGTGAGATGTTGCAGTCAAGCACAGTTAGAACAGGTCGGAAGTTGAAGTGGGTTACAGAACATGCAGCAGCCGCCAACAGCACCAACCATTTGTGGCTTCTTCTGTAGGTGATAATGCTCTTAAAAAATGAAACCAGAGACATGAACTCATATCCCCACATTTTTTTTTTTATATTTGAAACTTCACACTGCAACTAATTCTAACAAACTTTCCTTGTTTTTTATACAGGTATTTTAATTTGTGGATAACTGTATCACTCAAACTCTGCAGGTTCTGCATACCTGCAAAACTATTTTAATGTAATGCCATGGAACCACTATTAATAATAAATCAACAACAGACACTTGTGAAAGCACACAAGTTCACTATAAGTAACCTTTTCTCTATTTTTTCAATTAGTTATTTAATCAGATTATGATGTATAATTTATGCATATACTACCCAAATGATTGTACTAACTTCGATTTCTGCATATGAATAAGAAAATTAACAATGAATGAGTGATACTTAGTGTAATCCCTTTTAAAAAGCGAGTAATTTTATTATTAATGTAAAAAAATTTGAGCATTTATTATTGGACGAAAGAATTTTTTTTATTTTTTTAATGGACAAACACTTTTTTTTTTTGATTTAAAATTTTGAGGTTTAAGATTTAGAATTTAGAGTTGGATTTATAATTTTCTTGTGAAGTTTATTTGACATTTTCTTGTTTTATATTTGCTACTCTTAAATATTACTTTCTTTAATATAAGACATTTTTAGGACAATCATATACTAATAAAAGTAATTAATTAGTTTATTTTATTGAGTTTTTCAAACAATGTTATTGAATTTATTTTCATCATTATTGACTATCTTTAAAGTTTAATTTCATCACTTATTATTCAAAACACATTTAATAGGGACACACTAAAAAAATTTAATTTTTTACATTACAAGAAAAAACATAAGATAGAAACCAATTTTAGAGTAAAAAAATAATTAGTTGCTATAGTAACTAGATTAAAGACATTTTTAAAACTAAAAAAATAGTTTCTAAATTAGTTTATATGATTGTTAAATGGTTTCTATATTAGTATCTAATTAGCTACCAATTATTTAGTTTCTAATTTAAATACCAATTTAGAAACCATTTAACAATAATAGAAAATAATTTAGAAACCAATTTTTTTTAATTTCAAAAATGATCTCTAATTTAGTTTCAACTAATTATTTCTGGTTTCTAAAAATTGGTTTTTTATTTAATGATTTTCTTATAGTGTTATAAAAATTATGAAATGTCAACTACATTTTTTTTCTTTCTAAATTGTGCCTTATAGACAAAAAAGAAGTATTGTTAAAATGGAGTAAAGTTTTTAATTTCAACATATTGCATCAAATTAATAGATATACAAGTTATGTGTTTTAATTCAAGTATTTTTTTTAAATTTAAAAAATCATTATAATTGAATTCAAATTCTTAAAAAAATAAAAGAAAATTGTATTAGAATAATATTTTTTTACCATTTATATCAATCTTTACTGTATTTTTTAGATAAAAATGATCTAAAGAAATCATAAAGTAATTAGAGATTATAGTTTTTATAAATAGATACATAAATTTCTCTTAGTATAGTCACGATCAAACAAGAGGAAAAGCTAGTTGATTATAAATCACTTAAAGATGAAAATTTAATTTTTAAGAAAAAATTAAAACACTTGTTCATAAATGATCATAAATGAATGTTGTTGCCAACGCAATTCACCCATATTAGTTGAAAAAAAACTCTTCACCTATATTAGTTGATAAAAAGACTCTTAATACTATTCTAGTCTTTAAAACATAATGCATTGTCACAATAGTAATTAAAACTAAAATTAAATAAATAAATTAAAAATAACTTTATTTATATTAAGAAGTGAACTTTAATCATGTATAGAATCGATTTAACAAAGTTTTGCTAAAATAATTTTTAAATGACTCTGATATCATTTAATGGTAAATTTTAAGTCTAATTTAATCTTATAAAACTGATTTATGTAAGATGAGGTTTACATTCACTTATATATTATAAAAATTATTATTTTATCTTTTATTAATGTGAGATATTCAATAATTTATTTCATTTAAAAAGATTTCATAAACTTACTATATACTCTTAATTTTATATATTAATAATGTGATGCTTATATGTTTTGACATACAACTGTCAAACTTTTATAGAACCCATGACAACTTTTTCTCCTTTTAAAACTGTACTTTCTAAGATCAAATAACCACACAAAACAAAAAAAATGTGGGGATGATTAGAGGAGACAAAAGAGATTAAAAAGGATGCAAAATGAAGGTAAAGAACGTGATAAAGTTAAATCTGTGTGATGTTCACGGATTGATAACGGTATAAAGTGATAAACTAATCACGAGATATGTAAAACAATTAATACATAATTTAATTGCTGAGACATACACAGTACCATCTTTTTTGCTTTCTCTATTATATAAGGAAAAAATAATATTGAACATGTTATTCATTTTTTATTTTGAGATTAGTTTTCAAGTACACGTTTTCTTGCTTTTGCTTATACGTGCATGCATGGGACTCTTGCGTCCATTGATGCTTCAAGAAAAAGATGTATCACTGTTGGATTAAACGATTGCCAGATTAGTACGTTAAAGAACTGTTTGGTAGGAAAAAAAAAATTATTTTTTGTAGATGTTAAATCGAAATATTAAATTATCATTTTCGTTTTTTCGATATGGAGAAAAGTAATATAAGATTCCTATATGAAAATAAAAATCCATAAAAATCAAGCATACTAATATTTTTTTTACAATATGAAAATTGTTTAATATTCAAGAAATATATAGTATACCAAACGCATTAATTATAACACTATTTATAATGACAATTTAGTTGTTCCAAGCATATGCTTTTTGGATTTAACTTAGGTTTACTTTAATAAATTAAACTAAATAAATATTATTGAGCATCTATTATAGTTATAATTGCATTAAATTACAAAAGTGTTGATTACTATATTATGTAAATAAAAAATAACTACACCGGTCATCTACATGAAAATCATTACAAATCAATTTTTTATAATAAAAATTTTGGTAGTTAATTAGATACCAATCTAAAAATTATTTATCAATAATAGAAATAAATTTAAAAATCAATAATTTTTCTAATTTTTAAAATGGTCTCTAATTTAATTATTATAGTAACTAATTATTTTTAATCTTTAAAATTAGTTTATATATCCAATTATATTATTTATCAAAATAGTTTAATTCATTATTTATAATTAGCAAGAACACAGACGTGAGATCTGTAGATCCACTTTATTTTTTTTATTTTTTTTCATTTATATTAATAATATAAATTTATAGTATATTATAATAAATATGAAATACATGAGAAATTATCTCAGTAGACCTATTGATTGTGAAGGAAACCTAACAAATAATAGTTATATATGATAAATTTACAAAAATATCTTTAATTTAAAAAAAAAATCAATTTAAAACAAAAAAGCAATTTCCAAAATAAACGAATCAAAACTCAAAATCAAATTGTTTCGTAATTAATTTGAATCAATCAGATTAAAAACCGTCAATGTAAAGTGAATCACAAATTTCATAAATTCAAAATCAAATTGTTTCGTAATTAATTTAAATCAATCAGATTAAAAACCGTCAATATAAAGTCAATAACAAATTTCATAAATTCAAAACTATATAATAGCAATTGAAAAAAAAATAAAAATCTAAAACAACAACTTATCAATTTTTCCACTCTCTCCCGAGCCACATCTAGTAAAAGTGACAATAAATAAAATAAATTTTTAAAACTAAAAAAAAAATACTTTGTTCTGAAATCATGGTATACTAAATTCTAGTTATATTAATATGAAATATACTACCTTCCATCCTATTCAATTCTCACCATCTTCCCCAGGAACAAAATAAACCATGTAAAATTTTACAAGAGTAGTTTGTTAGAGGCAATTTAACACAGAAAATATAATGAGATTCAAAAAGGTATAAAGACTCAGGAGTTCCAAATTTTTTAATTCAAAAAGAGTAGCAAGATATAGAATCACAATCCAAAGTCAAGTTCAGCTCGTTTTAACACAGCAGTCACTCTATTGTAAAATTCTGGTTCATTTTCCTTTATGTCATCCAATGTTCCTGATTCATGTTCATCCACCTGAGAAACAAGAACTACATTAGCTTATAACTTCAAATTCAGTTTGTGGCTGCTGATTACAAAAGAGTTGAAACATATCTACAATTAAATTCAATGTTATGCTAGTGAATGAGAGCAGAGAAATGGCAATCATTCAATTACAATTTCACAGTTAAAAGAACGCAGCAGAAAATATATGATTCAAGAAAATGATAACCCCTCTGCTGATCATTTTTGTATAATAACCTTTAATAAGTTGACCCTAATTGCAATTTTATAACAATTTATGCTCCAGATTACTGAATTTGACTAGTTATTAGGAAAATTTCTGAAGATCAGGAAGTTATCATGACTAAGAATTCAAGGAGAGACAACCTTAAATCTGTTGAAATTGAAATAATTGTAAAAGTGAACTGTCATATCATATGTTATATATATGTTTCCTTTTTCAGAAATAATACGATACATTCTCTAAAACATTACTTTGAACACACTCTTGTTTGGTTGAAATTTATTAAAAATCACAACTTTGAGGACCCCATGGGATATCTCTATTGATTTTGTAGTTTTCAAAAAATTCAACCACTCCGAGAAAATGTGTTCAAAAGAGTGTGTTCCTAACACCTTTTGCTATTTTATGAATCATTGGAGCCTGTCATAGGATATGACCTCCAGTGGTTTCTCTATTTAACACTCGGATTCTTAAAACACAATAAAGCATTGAAGCTTTTGCTGAATATGATGGAATTACTAAATTACCTCTTTGAATTTCAAAAGAATCAAATTTGAAACAGATGCCGGTTTTGTGATGTCCCACCTAAATAAAACATAAATTCAAAGAATAGTTAAGCATAAAAAATTCAAAATGAAAAGCTAAAGGATTTACATATGCTACATTATATAGAAAACATAGGACATGGAAGTGGTCAAATTACAAACGAGTGCAACATGTTGCAGAAAAATGTAAATTCCAACTGCAATACAAACTACAGTTTCTAAAACTTTTATTACTCATTTAAGCACAAGTAGTTAATATTATGGGAAAAGTAACATTTTGAAACGTAAATTTGAATGAAGAAAAGAAAGAGAGCGCTTTAAGAGCACTTCAATACAAAAAGGAATATGAGGAAAACCATAAATAGGTTGAGGAAGCGTGCATATTTTAAACTGAAGCAACAGCTCAAAGAAAAAATGTAACCATATAAAGTAGCTTGAAAGTGAAAAATAGCTAATCTGAAAATAAAATCATAAGCCACACCATACCTAACAAGCATCAATTCATTAACTGATCGCCACATTCCTCTCCCAACATCTTTCACATGCTTTTCTCTAGCACTTCTTCCGTGCCATAACTCTTTAACAATATACTTCACTTCTTCAGCATCTACCTATGAAAAAGAAAAAGAAAAATGATAAACAAAAGAAGAAATCTCATTATCTTTTATTTGTCAAACAAACAACTATATATATGTCAACACTACGGAAAAATTGACACAATTCAATCTGCAATTCATATACAGACGCCACCTTGAAGCTTCTTTTGACCAAATCAGAAGACCTCTTAAGATTGAAGAATAGAGTTATTTTTTTTAGTTTTCTCATCACAAATACAATAAAAGTAACACTGATCAAGCATTCAATGGTAAGCAGTTAGTTTTCGAATAACTGTGCTTCTTAATTCTCAGTTATGAGAAGCAAGTATGCAGTAATTTTTTGACAGAAAAGTTACTTGAAAAGACCTTCTAAATATTCTGAAGTAAGTAGATTGTGTCTCCTATAATGACTTTTGGATCATTGAAAAGTGAAATTCATCGTCGATAACTTTTCTTTTGTCAAAATATAGCTGCCTGATAATTAAAAATTACGGGGTAATGTGCTATTCAATGAAGAGAGAGCTTTTTACTAATCTGATGCAATTTTATCTCTTAATTGCCGAAATGGGTAAAAATTTTCAAAATTACTAAAACGGGTAAATCGTGTCATCTTGGCACTACTTTATAGAAAAATTTGATTATAGTGAAGTCTAGCCAAAGTGACACGACTTCATATCACTAAAGTCGTGCCACCTGACTTACCCATTTCAGTATTTTTTTTAAAATTTTACCCATTTTGGTAATTAAGAGGTAAAATTTTATCAAATTGGTAAAAAATCCAAACAAAGATGGAATAATGCAACTGATCCTAATTTTTTTGAAGGTCAAGATATCACATTTACTGAATAATTCGTAATGAAACCAAAATCAAATGAGAAAACTTCATACCAGTACTTCGGTGGATGTTCCATACAATGACTCCTCATGCTCTATAAGACGTTGATGAAGAGTATGGTAGTGATCCATGTCAAAATTGACTACAGGTTCTGTATGAACATGCACTCCTGCTAAAGTTGTCACAACATAGGAGGCCATGAATTGCCCAAATATCGCAGGGATGGTGCCTAGCACAGGTATGATACGAACCCTAAATCCTGGTACTATCTGGCAAGAGGAGTGAGAAGTCAAAACATGTATCCAGCACCACTAAATGTCGTGATAGAGCAAGAGTTTGACAACAAAGAAAAAAGGCTTATGTTTACTACAATTAAACAGAGACATATTTCATATCTGAAGGGTGATTAAACTAATGAAACTAATGTACTCACCTGGTAATCTGAAGGGTTTTCCTCTTCTCCACTAGGACCCTTAAAGGGAAGCAGCTTAGCTTTGGGCTTTTCTAAAGAAAACACCACAGGGATACCACCTTCAATGCCATGATCTTTCTTCAAACGGTGTCTTACCTGCATAGGTATGATTCCAGTTATATAGCTGGTATTAGTAAGAAGAAATTGAGTGAGGACAAAGAAAATCATATTTGAAAGATGAAATCAATCAACTCTGAGCTAACTGCCATCTAGCTAGTATTTTTGGAGACATATCTGAAGTGATTCCTTTTCCTGAGAGATTATTGACAACAGTTTTAAAAAAATGTAGAGAAGAATAACAATTTTCTCAGCATTCCTATCATTTCTTTATCAAATTTCAGTAAATTTTACTACTTCCCCCTTCAGCTGTTTACATCTTGATATGTCCAAACAAAGAATACGCTTTAAGGTAGTCATGCCATGATTTCTTTATGGAGCATTGTTCCCTATGTTTGGAATGCTAGCAATTTTGGTTTCTCAAGTTTCTTTTTCCAGTCAATTAAGTACCTTTAACTTAAGCATATTTAGTCAAGCCATTTATTTTCTTCTATATAAAACCCATAAATTATTATTTTTATCCCACTATTTGAGGTTTATGATGGATTTGAGACATGAAATAATGTTAAAGGTTTATAAGCCAGAAAATAAGTGAAAATTTGATAAAATTTTGGGTGTGAAATTAGAGTCTGAAGAGGGGAAAATGGAGATTTTGAACAGAAAATGGTTTAATTTGTGAAGATTTTGATTAGAAAACGAGAATTCATTGGGTCTTTAACAATGATATTATCAATTTTGGTGCGCACAGGTGCAGTTGTGCTTTCTATACGCATTTTTCACTTGAGTCTGTAAATTGTAATTGGCACATGGTGTTGAAAAGCAATACATTAGTGTACTATTGGGATGATTAGGATATTATGATGCACATCTACTGAAGGGAATGAGAATTAGGGTTAAAATGCCAAAACTATTAATTTATATGGTTTAAGCTCTAGAAAATACAATAAAAAAGAGACATATAAAGGAACATTACAGATCGAGACAATGGATCATTGGTAGACTCTCTCAGATCGGCAATGCGTATTCTTGTTGGATCAGCTCTGGCACCAGCCCCAGTGGCAGATAAAACCTTCAAACCCCTACGTACGCATGCAGCAAGAAGTGCCACCTATGACATATGACAAACCATGCAATGAAAGCTCAAGCTTATGACAACATATATTTGAATATGAAAGGCATGATTGTTAATAGTAAGGAGCACAGGATACGATAGCAATTTTTATCAAGTTTTCCAAGGCCGACCAAGTCATATTGGCACATATGTACCAATATAAATTATCCAGCAGACCACATTCATATATGAATCCCAAAATGTTTCAATTTCGCAACTTAAAAGCAAAAGAATTGAAAGAAAGAAAAGTAAAAGACTGGATATAAAAGAATCATTAGTGCCTGATCATAAGAGCTCTCACAAGAGGGGATTGAGGGGATATCTATGTTATATGATAGAATGGCAGCATGAACTTGTAATAATACAGTCAAGTAGAGAGTAATCTTTAGAGGATACCTTTGTATCAATGTTATCAATACAATCCAAAACAAAGTCAGGGTGGCCTGAGAGAATTTCTTCTTCAGTGGATGAATCATATAATAGCACTTTGGCATCTATTTGGCACTCTGGAAAGATAGTTAAGAAATGCTCCTTAAGGCACTGAGCTTTCGAGATGCCAACATCTGCTCTTGTCGCAACAGCATGTCGATTTAGTGATGAAAGAGAAACCTTCTCATTTAACAAATAAATAAGTACAAATACTGTATGGAAGGCACAGGCTTATAAAAATTCTAGAGTTAGGAAAATATGACAGCAAAATATAGAACTACTTTATCTTTTATTACTCTGTTTTACCAAATACAGCTAAATAATATTGTTAACAGGATTTTAGCTCGAGATTTTTCAGCCATGCACTGGAGAAATTAACAATAAAGACTTCTATAGATTGACATTTAATGTGAATAGAATAACTACTTACTATTCATGATAACTAATAAGCAAAGAATCAAGTAACCCAAATCCTTTTCCAATCTAAACTCCAGTTTCTTACTTAATCTATAATAGTTGGTAAATTTACATTTTTTATTCTAAAACTTATGTCTATTATATGTTGCCACACTATTTAAACATAAAAAATACAGAATTTCCAGCCAAAAGGAAGCTCCAAATAACATTGACATTAGAGTCATAACATCCATTTCACAATGTAAACGAATAAAATTTTCCTGTTTGGTGGCAACAAATAGACGACATTAAACATTAAGGAGAGAATAAATCTGAGAAAAAACCTGGTCAAAGTCAACAAGAAGAAGCTTGCCAATCCCTGATCTCAAGAGCATATTAGCAGCATGACTACCGACACCTCCAAGACCAATGACCACTACATATGATGCAGTCACTTTTTGCTGAGATTCAAAGCCAAAAAACTGAATGTTCCTAGTTACGGAATAAACATTGCACCCAAAAACAATTTGATTAATAGAATTCCAAGAATAGATAGACATATCAAGAAAGTGCCATCCATGTACGCCCAATGTAGATAATGTTGAGTGAAATATATATATATATATATATATATATATATATATATATATATATATAATAAAAACATTTAAGCATTGCGGGAGATGTGCTGGTGGTCCAAAAAATCAAAGAGAAGAAATCTTTCCCCAGTCAAACTAACTAACCACTTTTTTTTTGGTTTCTTCTTATCTCAGCTAATTCACATCAAGCAATGGAAATTCGGTCCTCTAGGCAAAAAGTCACGTCTTCCGAAATAGAATAAATGTAGTAATATTTCATTGGTTATCCATGATGGTGAGAGTTGTGGGACAACATGTAAAGTGTAAAACTTCTATGCAAGGAAAAAATATTTCATGCCATGTCCAACCTTAATTGAACATAAAACACTAACTGTAAAAATTAGCACCAAGCATTGGCCAACTATTTTGGTAATTGACACATGAGCTCTAAAACTTCTTAGACTGATAAAAGAGCTCACAGTCTAATTGAAATACGATTGCAGGTGTTTCTTAGATCATGTTTTACCAATTAACTCAAGAATATAGAACAGAGTTACAGTCAGAAATAACTTAAGAGAAAATGCTAAATTAAACTTATTAGCAACAACTTGCAATACCTAGTTAGCTGTTCTGAAACAATCTCATCTTTCAGAAGATCTTCATTAACCACCCTATCATTTTTCTTTCCAGAAATAGAGCATCCCTCAACACCTGTATGAGACACAAAGTCCAACACTTATAAGGACACTTGAAAAGCAGTCTTATTAATTTCCTGATGCGAAAGTAGGATTTAGGCAGATAGGAGCATTAGTCACATCGAAACTTATTTCTAACAGGTTTACACACTCTGCAATTGTATCAATAGTTAGCTCAACTGCCTATAAAAGAGAATATAACAAATCTAACACATTGGTTATAGAGTTTATTAATCATTAATACGGGATTCAATAAAATTACTCGAAATCTTAGGCGAAAAATACAGGAAGAACTATTTGAAGTACTTGAAATCGGTTAGAAATAATATTTAAGGGATCGATAATAAGATTTAGGATCCATGGGTAACAGAACAAACTAGCCAAAGTCTATAAAAAGAACCTCTCACCCTGAGCAAAGACACTCAGCATTAAAAGCTCTAGCTAGAAAACCTATATACAATATCAAGGTACTTTTGGTCAGAACAACATTGAACCTTAGATGACCTCAAACTAATACATTTACAAGGAATACCTGCTCTGCTAGAACTAAAATTTAAGAAACTATCTTACGAATGCAACTCCCCCCATTATAAAGTAAAAAATAATAAATGTAAAACCGATACCTAAGTGAGTTCCTAAACAAACTATAAAACTTGGTATTTAAATTGCATATCTCCTTTCCTTCCTCTCTATTTCCGCTGAAACAAACATAGGATAAGAAATTAAGCATCGACATGTGTGTGACTAATTGCAATTTCAACTCACCATTATTGATGACTGATGAGTATGTGAGTGAATGTGCAATTTTTATAATCAAAGATTTTAATTAGGCAAATATGAAAGGGAATCGTTCAGAAGCAGGAATAAATAGAGTCATCATAACAAGAGAAATGGAGACAAATTGGTTAACAGACATTCACTTCACAGTTAAAATCCATACTTTCAGACGACTTACCATTGAAATCAGCCGTAACATTCTTACTGCACTGCGACACATCTCTTCTGCAAACATCACAACAAGCATTCAGTAGCATCCAAAGTGCAATAAAAAAAAATAATTATCCCTTTGCTCAATGACCCTAAAGTTAAACAACTTGATCCAACCACATTTTATGACACTCATTTATTGCAAAGTTTCAAATTTTAAGCAATAACGTTGTTTTAGCACCAGCCCTTCTTTTGTGGGGTTCCAACAACAACCAAAGACCAGTTCATTGTCATAGTATATATATATGCATAGGACAAAACAAAACAAAAGAAGTAGTTCAGCTCAAGTAGGCGACAAGAGGAGAATAAAAGGGCAAAGAAGAAGTTGCATACTTTTGAGATTGAAGAAGCCTAAGAAGAAAGAAGGTAGATACAGAGCCCAAGAGAGCCCCTCCTCCCACCAACGCCAAATATTTCCCTCTCTCCATTTTCTCTTGCTAAAACCCCCCACACATCTACTATTAAAGGTTTCATTTTTGGGTCCTAATAACCGGGTCGGGTTAAATTACCCTGTTTCAATTCGGACCCTTGTCTCTTTTTTCGAGGTAAATGGGAATAGACACCACTTTGAACAACAATAGTATAAAACAAGGGTTCAACAATTTCTTGGGTGTGTTGAGTGTTCTGCTCAGAGTGTGTTGCATTTTCAATCGTTTTCCCTTACGCTACATTATTCTTCTTACGAGCAGGAACATGGATGCTCCGGTCAAGAGAAGTGGCTTGGCTCGTGTTCTCTTGAATTCTCAGAGGAAAGAGAAGTGCCCCGTATTTCCCCTCGTGAGGTTATGCACTTCTTCACGCATCTATCTCTAACTTAAATTTTCCTTTTTTTTCTTTTCGCAACTTTGCTAATGGAAGTGATTATTTGTTACCTTATGTTTAGCCGTCATGATATTTTATTTATTATTTTTTACTCTTTTTGTTCTTTACACATGAATGACGCAGCAGTCTTTAAACACCTTCTGCTTATACCCGTTTATGGATTTGGTTGATTTCTGGTAAAATGTGTTATCTTTGAGCATGCAACAGTGTATACAGCTTGAAAATGTTCTTTCTCAAGATGTGTTTCATTTTGTATGCTATTGCCTGTTTAGATAAACTGCTTATAGAAGAAGGAAATAAGATGGGAGAATATATTGAGCTTTTTCATGTTGTCCATTTTATCTTTTGGAGAAGTTCATTAGTAAGTGCTTCTTTAAATGTCATTGTACAAGTTGATTTTAACTTATGCCAAACACTCCATTCATTTTACCTTCCTATTTTCTTCTTCTATAAATGCTTTTGAGAACTTCACGGTTTATCTGATGCCCATCTTAGATGCATAAGATGATTTTGACTGTTCCTGTGTTCATGTAATTACAGGTATAACGAATTTCGGCAGCCTGTTTGCCAGGTTTGTAGTGTGGTTATGTTGGAGCCTATACGTTCTCACCTGGCTTCTCCTGAGCATAACGAGGTAATGGTATTTGGTTGGTTTTTATGCTTGAATATTTAAACATCTCTCTGTGATACTCTCAAAATGAGCTTATCTTTTTTGGGTGATTATTATGGGCAGGAAATGAAGAAACGGAAAACTAATACTACTTCATCGACTGACTATAACAATGCAAAGCCACCTTCTGCTAGTACCAACTCTCCCAAGGCTAATACAGAACAACCTCAAGACACAGAACACCAACTGCTAGAATGTTCAGAAAATGTGCCTCAACATCATTCACCATCGATGCTTGCAAGAGATTTTTGTGATGACAGTGGTAAAATAAGGACAAGATCCGGTAAGAATTTGGTTTAGAAAATGAAGCTGTGTGTGTTTGCTCTTGTACATTAAGTCATAGAGAGTTGCAGTTGCATGCCACACTACTGATAGTGATATTTGTTCATCCATACATCTTTTGTGTGAAGATAGATAATGTCTAGCTTGTTCATTTACAATTACAGGTATAATTCCTTGTTTTTCTCTCTGAGGTTCAAATTCTTTTGTCACATAAAGGATGGAGAATTTTCTAAAGACTGGAGTCTCTTTTTTGGGGTCTCATTGGTGATGTTCATTTGACTTCTTATTGAGATAAAAGGAATTGATCTCTTGACTCTTTCAAATCCTTTTTCCAATTTCTTACTCATTTGTTATCTTGAAATTCTTTCCATCTTTGGATCCCCTTCTGTAAGTCCAGTGGTATATTTAAAGCATAATCTTTTATTTGCGGAGGTACTTCACTGTTTTAAGCAGAATCAGTACTGTTATCATCGTGACCTCGGTGTCAAAGCCATGGCTTGAAGACATGAAGTTTGAAAAACTAATACTATCTAATACTCCCTTTACCAAGGCTGGTATGTCTCCACACCCCCCAAGTGGAGCTTTTTAGTGTTTACAAAAACCAAAGAAGAATTGAATAACTTTTCCCATTTACCTAAATAATTTTTATGCCATTTTCATAAATATCCAAAGGCTGAAACTTTCTCCCTTTGGCACACATCCAATATAAAATTTCAACATTTGTATCATATATTTAACCGAAGACATTTTCTTTCTAGTTTCAAAAGTAACCGAAATGATGGATTCTCCTAAAGATCAAGAACACGGGGAAGCCAACAACGACTCTGTAAAGATGAATTCCAAGATTTCACCTTCCATCCATGAAGCATTGACATCTTCAAAACGCGGAAGACCACGAAAAACGAAGGTAACTGCCATCCAAATTCTTTGAATTCCATAAAATTCACTGCATCGGCTTTTGATGAAATTCTTCTTGCTCACAGCCTACCAAGTTCGTAATCAACCGGACATCCAATTCCCCATCAACACCCCGAAGATCTAAAAGAATAAAGCATGTGGCAGATAAAAGTGGCAGCAATGTGTCTGAAGCATCGTCATCTGAGGAATTATTGAAGGTAAAACTAATTGCATTACTGAAGGTAAAATTACTTATATCACTACTTGTCAAGATACCTCTACTTCTTAATCACTGTAACATGTATTTCTATCATAACAGAGGCGTACTGAAGAGAGTTTCCTAGTCGATGGCAAAGAGAGTTCCCCAGTAGATGGCAAAGAGAATTCCCAAGTAGATGGCAAAGAAGCCTCTTCAGAAATTGACGCCATAGTAATCTACAAAAGAAAAAGACTACCTCGAAAGCGGTCTTCTGGTCAAACAAGCAAGACTCCAAAGAAAACTTCTCACACAAAGCCTCCAACTGCTGCAATTTCAAGCTCTACTGCATTATCCCCTCATCACGATCCTCCTGCAGCTGCTCCAGTCAATGTCGATGCTCCTCATATTGAAAATACAAATACTGCTGAGCCAATATTCAGTAAAAGCCTTGTCGAAGAGGTGAAGGACGATAACCCTGCCCCCGCCAATGCTCAAGAGCAGGTTGCTTCCAGCAAGGGTGGAGAATCTCCAGATCAAGTTGACCCAAAGGCTGATGAAGTCTCTACTGGAAACACCCCACTTGATGTAGAAGCCATTGACAAAATGATCGAAGATGACCCTTTGAGTGCCATTGAAAATATCCTGACTGGGAAGGTTTCCATTTCTTCCAAAACTCCACAATCTACCACACTGTCAGAACCACCTGAAGTTCAAAGCTCCCCTACAGATGTGCTGTCAAAAGAGCTAAAAGACTTGATGCAGACCTTCAGCTTAGATGATTTTATTACAGACTATGAACAATTATCAAAAATCCTACTTATTCTTGAAGAGTTGCAGAAGAATGAGAATTTACTTTCTCTTGCCCAGCAAACATTCATGAAGACCTTCAGACTCTTCTTCAACAGTGCTGTTGCTCACCACAAAATATCTGATACAGTTGGAACAAAGAAAGTCATATTGAACCGAGCTAAAGAAGATATCCTTCACAAACTGCAAGAAACTAAACATGCACAAGAGCTAATTACAACGTCCATTTCAAATGCCAATATCAGGGTCAATGAAATATCTTCTTGTATTGAACAACTTGAAGAACAGCTATCCAAACTGAAGGAAGAGAGGGAGAGCTTTCAGTTGGATATAAATGAAGGCGAGAAACAAAAGGAGGCATTAAGAAATGATAGCATCTTATGGGCTCACAAGGCTAAAGACCTGGTTTTTGATCTTGCAGAGATTGAGGCCAAAGAAAAAGCCCTTGGACAGCAACTTGAAGCAGACAAAGATGCATATGACCAATTTAAAGCATCCTTTCCCTTTTAATTTACATTTGAACTAGTGTTAGTAGTAATTAATTACAATGTTATGTTTAATTCAGTATTAGAATTGTAAACCAGGTTAAGTGCAGAATTGTAGAATTACAACTTTGATTAGAAAATCAATGGACAAAATTTAACCATTTCAAAGTGCTACTGTCATGTCAATATTGTATTACTTGTCACCTTAAACTATTTGGTTGTCTTATTTCATGAATTCTACGTTTTATGTCTCTCCTTTTGTTTCCATTCCCCATCACTTTTCATCATTTTTTTAACAACAATGTCACATTCAGTAGAATTTCAATTTATTAATTGCTAAATTCAATTTCTTAACACAATTAGTACCATTATATAAAGAGGATATATCATCCAGTAATTTTCTTTGATTTGATGTCATTTTTTAATTGAGCAGTTTTACCCTTATAGAAATAAAAAATAATTTATTTATTTAATAAAATAATTAATTGAATATTTATATATGAAAATCATTTTTTAAATACAAATTTTTGTCTTTCAAATAATTTAAATTGATTCTATTTTAGTAGAATAAATAAAAATAACATAGTTGTTTAGTTAAATCTTTTTCATAAATCCTTGGTTTTCAATATAATAAAACTTGTTTTAAATGATAAAGATTCTCAATAATAAATAATATAAGTGTATTTTCTATCTTTTTTTTTCTGTTTTAAGGGATAAAATTAACATAAATGACTCTAAAATTTAATTAAAAGTAATTCTTTTATTGTGAATATCTTATAGAATTTAGTAAAATTAATGCATTACCTTTTTATTTATCAAAAAATTATAAAATATTTTGTACGAAATAACTAAAATTTATTCCGTTTAAATAATTTTAACATGTACAAATCATGGTTACCAAGAAAGATTATTTGAAAATATTTTCTCCATGTGTGTCAAATGGCATGTTGGTAAATTTAGTATTTAATATGCAGCTCATAAGATTGTCTTGCAAAGCAACTTAACAAAGCATTGTCATATTAAAACTATAATAACTAAATAACTAAATTAGAGACATTTTAGAGATTAAAAAATTTGGTTTCTAAATTAGTTTATATTATTATTAAGTAGTTTATAAACTGATATCTAATTAGCTACCAAGTTTTACCTACCAATTATTTTAGATTCTAAATTTGGTAACAAAAATCCATTATATTTAAAATGGTCTCTAATTTAGTCATTATATCAACTAATTATTTTTTGTCTCTAAAATTAGTTTCTAATAAATGATTTTCTTGTAGTGAACATACTAAATAAAGGTATTATTATGTGGTAATATATATCTATATATATATATAATATGAGAATAAATATTGCGATAATTTTAATTTAAATCTACTATAAATTTAAATAAAATATATAAGAATATACTAACTTTCCAAAAATAACTGAATATATCATAAATAAATACATTATTTTATTGTCGTGATAATTAATTATGGTAATTATAAAATCCATTTCATAAATTTCAATAAATTAATGTTGTATAATTTAAAGTAAAAAAAAAAAATATAAGATAATGATTTAATCAATCCAGTTAATTTTGATAATTATATGTTTTTATGAAAAAAAGTTAAATAATAAACAAGTTCAGTCACATTTTAAAGAAAAAAAAATCATATTTGATTAATAATTTCTTTATGTTTCAATTTTTGGTTACTTTAGAAATAATGAGAGAGTGAGGATTCTGAATGATAATGTAATTGGGGACAAAATCAAGCATGCAATTATAATAATTTTTTCTTTTTTATAATGATCATTGAAATGTATGCCATTATATTGATTATATTGATTTCTTTTTTACCTCTTTTATGTGAAACTAATATATAAATATATTGATTCCTTCTTCACCTCTTTTATGTGAAACTAATATATAAATAAACTGAATATGTAATCTCCTTTTTTTTTATAAAGCTTTCATTTGTCACAACTAACTCTTCCATCAACATTTTTCTACAATTTTCAAAATTAACTCTTCTAACAAAATTTTCTCCATACAAAATGATGTGGATAAAGGCACTCACCAATAGCATGTGCATTTTCTTTTTGTTAATTTTGGCAGTCACCAACCTGGTTGATGGGCACCACCATAGACTTCTTCAGGACTATGGTGACGTCTCTGATAATACTGGTGATGTATATGAGGAAGATAATCATTTTCATATATTTAATATATTCAAAAGAGATGACATTGTTATCTACGGTCCCCTCTCTATTGTGTTTCTAATCACTGTCCCCTTCTTCTTGTATCTCTTCATTCGTATGCGTCACTCCAAAAAGGATGAACCTTCCTCACAACCAAATAGTGACGTAGTGCATCAAAATATAAGTGCACACGTTCAATAAATATATTTAGGATCATTAGGTTATTCTTTTAATATGATATATCTTATTAGTGAGAGCAATTTTCCAATTATTTGGCTATGATCGTGTAACACTCCTTATTACTAATGAAATAATATTTCCAGTCTTTTTTTATCACTTCAATCTCTTGTGTGCATATCTCTTTCTTCCTATCTATAAAGTTATTGACAAAAAATATATCATGAAATGGTTTGGTATTGATTTGGAAACTTGAATAAGATATTTGATCATTTGTGTGTTTTTATTTTTATTCTTTTTATGCTTTGTATATATTGTTTTGTATACTTAGAGGTTCCTTTTAATTTTACGCAAGTGATTTGTAAATTGTGATAGACATAATTGTAACACCCAAAAAATACATATAATTATTACAATACAAAGCTATTTCTATACTAGCTTAGATTTTAAAAAAATATTCATAATACATGATTAAGACTTGTATAAATGCAATTATTTACAATATAAGGTTCAAAACAACATTCTAAAGCTCTTCAGACCCTCTGCACATGTATAATAATTTGCTCATACATAATACAATCATTGTGGTTCACAACCCAACAAGAAAGAAACTCTATAACATATTTAATTCATGCAAAAAAAAACCCATTAGACTAATCATTTATAATTTTTTTAAAATTTTGTCATGTAAAATTTCAATACCAATTTCAGCATTCATATAGACCACATGAATCTATTTTCAATCACAATCATTGAATTTCATTTCAATGCACAATACTTTGATTTCACTTCAATCATACTGACTACTACACATGGATCCATCGTGTCTTCTAGAAGACTCATTAAGTATGTCCTTACCAAAGACTAACATTTAATCCATACATCAAGGATCAATGTAAGACCAAACATCCAATACCGAGTGTTTACAACGGGACTCGGTATGTATGAACTCCCTCATCAACTTCTCGTCATATTACTCTCTTTTTAATCATACATGTAGAAATAATGAAACACATTAACATAAAAATGTTAAAAATATTATAAAAATGAGAGACTAGAAAATTCTATTAAAAAACATATTAATTAATATTTTATGAAGAATTATTTGTTGTTCAAAATCTAGCTAGTTATTTTATTTGAAATAATATTAATTTAAATATGATATGAAATAATATGAATAATATATAGTATATATTGATTCTATTAATTCATTTAAATCAAAATATACACAGAAATAACTAGGTAATCAATATATAATTATACATATTTATAAATTAAATTAAATAAATAAATTCAACTTCATTCCAGTAAGAAACATACTAAATAAAGGTATTATTATGTGGTATATATATATATATATATATAATATGAGAATAAATCTTAAAAAAAATTAATTTAAATAAAATATATCAGCATATACTAACTTTCTTTCCAATTGAAGAAAATTATATTATTGCCCTATCAATTAGAATGCTCAAAACAACTAAATATATCATAAATAAATATATTATTTTATTTACGTGGTACTTGATTATGGTAATTATAAATACTATTTCACAAATTGTAATAAATTAGTTGCTGTAGAATTTAAAATAAAAATTATATATACGATAATGATTTAATCAATCTAGTTATTTTTTATTATTATATGATTTTATGAAAAAAATGTTAAAAAAACAAGTTCAGTCACATTTTGAAAGAAAAAATAATAGTAAAGTATATTTGATTAATAGTTTGCTAGTGACAATTTTTGGCTACTTTAATAATGTAACATATGTAGTTGATTACTACAAAACTACAAATAAAAATCTTTTAAAAATGTAATACTATTAATATATTAATATATTTTTATGTTTTTTTCGCATTAATTATGGAAAAAAATGAGATGTTGATTACTACATCACTACAAATAAAAATCTTTCAAAAATATAATATTATTAATATACCTTAATAATTTTTTTGCATTAATTATGAAGAAAAAAAAAGATGTTAATACATTTTTCTAATAGAGTGAGATTCTTAATGCACTAAATAATCACACATGATGTGCTGAATCATTTCTCATTTAAAATGATTTTAATGTAATTGGGGATGAAATCAAACATTCAACAATAATAATATTTCCTATCATATAATGTATCATTTAAATCCATGCATACACAAATTGATTCCCTCTTCCCCCTTCATATGTGAAACTATTATATAAAGAAATTGAATATGTAACTCTCTTTCATCACAGTTAACTCTTTCATTAACATTTTTCTCCTGTCTTTAGAGTTAAATCTTTCAACCAAATCTTGTCCATACAAAATGATGTGGACAAAGTCATTCACTAAGAACATATGCATTCTCTTTTTTTTCTCATCAGTAGTTTTGGCAGCCACCGACCTGGTTGATGGACACCACCGTAGACTTCTTCAAGATTATGGTGATGTCTCTGAGGAAGATCATCATTTTCATATATTAAAAAACTTTCGCATTCTTTTTTATGTTATAATCTTTACTGTGGTTCTGGCTACCTTATTGTTTGTCTTCTATCTTTTACGTCGTCGTTTTAGAAAGATGGAGAACGAGGATGAACGTTGCACTTGCTCACAATGAGTACAATGATGCACTGCATCAAAATATAAGTGCACACATTCAATAAATATATTTAGGACCATTAGGTTATTGTTTTTATATGATTTATCTTATTAGTGAGGTATTTTTCTAATTAATTTTTCATGATTGTGTAACCGTCCTTGTTACTAAAGAAATAATACTTTTAGTTCTTTTTATCATTCCAAACTATTGTGTGCATATGCTCTATGAGATTGCTTATTGTTGATTTGAAAACTTGAATCAGATATTTAACTATTTATGTGTTTTTATTTTTATTTTTTTTATGTTGGATTTCGTATTATAAATAAGATTTTAAATTAAATTGAATTTAGATGGAAGATTGAATTTAATGAAATTAGATGATTTGGAATTGAAATTTGATGTCTTCAAATTGATTTTTGGATAATTTCAATGTTTTTACAAATTTAGGTGCTAATTGGTTGACAATTTTTCTCAAATAGCATTATTTCCATTTTTATTTCCCCAACTAGCATTTTTTTTTTTTTATTTTCCTATCTAGCACTTTTTTGTTTTTATTTCTCTATCTAGCACCTTTTTTTTTTATTTCCCTATCTAGCACACTTTTAGTTTTATTGCCCTATTTAGCACTATTTTTTTCTCATGGTTTTATTTTGTATATCTTAAAAAAAGGCTTTCTTTAAATTTGGTTTTTGGGGATGGTGTTTTTAGATTTTTTTTATTTCTTTGTCAAGAGTGAATGGAAAAGAAAAAAAGGAATATAAAATATAATAAAAATAAATTTAAGAACCAATAAAATAAAATAAAATAATTTCTAAATTTTTTTTAAGTAAAAATATTTTTAAAAATTTAATTAAAAATGGGGAGAATAAATTTTAAATATTTATAAAGTTGTAGTGAATTTAAATATTTATAAAATTTAAAATTTTAGAATTAAAAATTAAATATATAAAAATTTATGAAGAAATATCAATACAAAGAGAATGAAATAAATATTTTATAGGTATTTTGATGTAAGTAAATATCATGGGTAAAATAAATGTAAAACTGTAACATTATTTTGATTTTTTTTGTATTTTTATAGTAAATTTGAATTGTGGAGAATAAATTATAATACATTTGTAATTATATTTTTATAATAAAATTCGGGTGAAAAAAATTATAATAAGTTATAATGTTGGTACCAAATTAAATGTTGGTATTTTTGTTTGTTAAACAAAGATCAAAATAAGTAATAGTAAAAATAAAATAAAATTGTTTGGATGTTTTATAAAAAAGGTATTAACTGTTTAAAATATTATAAATAAAAATTAAGTTTTTCATTGATGATATGTATGTAATAATAAAGAAATTAAGTGAATAATTGTGGAGGAGTGATATGACAATGCACATTATTGTCATGTGTATCACTTTTCTTACACATTTTGTATCATTACTAACATTGTAAATTGTTTTTAAATGTTTTCATGTTTATTAGTTGTGAATTGTTAATTTCTCATTTCAATATTATTTATATGTTCATTATTAATTAATGTTAATTGACTTTGGTTTTTTTTATAATTATGTACTGTATTTTTTATTTGAAATTAACATGATTACATAATCAATAATAATAAAAATAAATACTAATTTATATTTATAAATTCAATTTATGTTGTTGTAGGGTTTAATTTTTTATTTTCTTCATTCTTACAAAAAAAAATTAAGCTAAACATTTTTAATTGTTTTTTTTGTAAAAACTCATTTCTTTCTTCAATAATTATATTTCTAATTATTTTAAACATTAAAAATATTTTTTTACAACCAATAAATTTATTTTTTTAATCCATCCAAAATTAAAATTATCATTTTTTTTATTTTTTATTTTACTTTTTATTTCACTTTATTTTATTGGTTCTTAAATTTATTTTTATTCTATTTTATATTTCTTTATGTTTTTACATTCACTCTAGACAAAGAAATAAAAATTTTTAAAAACACCATCCCCAGAAATCAAATTTTAAGAGGGTTTTTTTTTTCAAAAATACAAAATGAAACCATGAAACGATGCTAGATAAGAAAATAAGAACAAAAGGGTAATAAATATGAAAAAATAAACAAAAGACTACTTACTAGTTGGAGAAATAAAAGTGGAAATAATACTATTTGAGGAAAAACGTCCTAATGGGTTTGCTTCAACTTAGAGTATTTTTAAACTTCTTATTATTGTCTTGGGTTTGCTTCAACTTAGAGTATTTTTAAACTTTTTATTATTGTCTTATGCTTGGACCAAGACCACGCTAAATGTCCTGAGCCAAATTTATTGTAACTTTTTTTTTTAAAGTATTGACTTATGTATGGGACAAAGTCACTTTATTCAATTTATTTATTTTTAGTTTACGTCGGTCAAACTCACATATAATTTTTTAAAATTATAGGATAATTATTCTTGCATTGACCAGACTCGACTCTACAATTTTTTTTCTTTGTAATTTACAGAGATAAAGTCCACACAAAAACTAAAAACAAAATATTATAATATTTAATGTCCTCTTATCATGGATTAGGACCTTGATATATGTGTTTTTATTTTATTTTTTTAATAATACTTTTTTATATAATGATGATGATTGGTGTTATTTTAGGTGTCAGTCTAACTGAAATATTAAGTTGTATAATAATACCTAATATGAAAACTTTATATAAAAAAAAACATATTATTGTGATGCTATCAATAAACTTAAGAGTAGAATTAAAAAAAACATATTATTGTGGTATTATTAATCATATATGTAGAATTCACAAAATACATTAAGATAAAAATGTTAAAAAATATTTAAAAAATAAGAGTATAAAATTATTTTAAAGAAAAGATAAAGATGAAACTATAAAAAGACATAACACTAAAAAAATATATATAAATAAATAAAATAAAGGAGTAAGTAATACGAAAAAACATTCTAAACTTAATACAATGACATAAAAAAAATAGTACTAATCTTTCAACGAATTATCTTTTGTTCAAAATCTAGCTTTTTTTTAAACTAATATTAATTTTAATATGATATGAAATAATATTTATAAAGTATATTTTATTTTTGCATATAAATAAAATAGAAGAGAAGATACTGCTTTACGAACATAGCGTTTGATTATAACTAAATAATAGAAAGAAAGAAAAAATAGTAAGAGAAAGAACATCCTCTAAAGAATGAGAAGCAAACCTGTACAAATTTTAAATTCTAAAAAAGAAACCATATTTTTATACTGTTGTATGCTCTCTTTTTTTCATTTATGGGAAAACTCTCTTTTAGTCATATATATAAAAATAATAAAACACATTAACATACAAATGTTAAAAATATTTTAAAAATGAGAGAGTAGAAAATCATATAAAAAAAAAATAAAGGTGAAACTATAAAAAGAAATCAATAACACGAAACAAAAAATCTAAGTAGATGGAGGTAATACGGAAAAAAAATCTAAATAGAATGAAATAAGTTAAGAAAATTTATTACTAATGTTTTCAATAGATAATAATTATTATTATTATTTTACAACGACTTAATTGTTGTTCAAAATTTAGCTAATTTTTATTTAAAATAATATTAGTTTAAAATGATATGAAATCATATGAATAATATCTATTATATATTAATTCATTTAAATCAATTCAAATCAAAATATACATAACAATAAGTAGGTAATCAATATATAATTATGCATATTTATAAATTAAATTAACAAAATCAATTCAACTTTTTTTTTATATAAAACTTTTCATGTTAGGCATCACTATCCAACTTGACATCTCAGCTAGGTTGACACCTCAAGTAACAACAATCATCTGTCATCACATGAAAAAAGTATTACTAAAAAAAATAAAAAAAATACAAAAATATGGGGGACTAGACCAAAGCCCACATGTTAACAAAAATGTTACATATGTAGACTATACATATTCATAAAGAATTCTAAGAATAGACTAGATGGAAGTCTATTATACCAATGAAATGATTCTTTATGAATAAATTCTAAATTAGCCAACTTATTCAACTTCGTTTCTGTAGGAACATACTAAATAAAGGTGTTATTATGTCGTAAAATATTATTTTATACTATATATATATATAATATAATGAGAATAAAATTTGCCAAAATTTTAATTTAAATCTGCTATAAACTTTAAAAAAATATATCAGATCAGAATTACACCAACTTTCCAAATAAAAAGTATATCATTGCGCTATCAATTATAATGTACAAAATAACTAAATATATCATAAATAAATACATTATTTTATTGACGTTGTACTTGATTATGATAATCTTAAAATTCATTTCACAAACTTTAATAATTTGTTGCTGTATAAGTTAAAGTCAAAATTATATATAAGATAATGATTTAATCAATCCAATTAATTTTGATAGTTATATATTTTTATGAAAAAAAATTAAATAAACAAGTTTAATGACATTTCGAAGAAAAAATCAATAAAATATATTTGATTAAAAGTTTGTTGATGTGATAATTTTTTGCTACTATAATAATGTTACGTATGTAGTTGATTAACTACAAAATTAACAAATAAAAATATTTTTAATATATTAATATACCTTTATGGTTTTTTTAGCATTATGAACAAATAAAAAAGATGAGAAAGTGTTATTTTAACAATGTAATATTATATTATATTATATTATTAATATACATTTATGTTTTTTTAACATTATGAAAAAAAAATGATAAAAGAGGGGATTCAAAGTACAATAAATAATCACACAATCATTTCTTATTTAAAATGATTATCATGTAATTGGGAACAAAATCAAGCACGCAACAATAATAATCTTTCATCTCATAATGATCATTGAACCGCATACATACACTACATTGATCTCATCTTCCCCTGTGAAACTAATATATAAATAAACTAAACATGCAACTTTCTTTTATCACAACTAACTCTTCCACAAACCTTTTTTTACTGTTTTCAGAGTTAACTCTTTCAACAAATTTCTTTTCATACAAAATGATGTGGACAAAGTCACTCACCAAACTCATGTGCATTCTCTTTTTG
>Ga0123342_1002647_pt1 | contig 29535 bp, 8 predicted proteins | sample Turbeawhitnodule_FD_89960 | JGI IMG/M metagenome (GOLD analysis project Ga0123342, IMG submission 89960) | Root nodule microbial communities of legume samples collected from Mexico - Turtle bean Mexico white nodule | ecosystem: Host-associated > Plants > Roots > Nodule | place: Mexico: Nepantla... | reverse complement strand
TTTTCTTCTGGTGCGATGATGTTAGAATATGCAAAAGCAGTTCAAGAGAGTGTATATGAGCAGCTTCGAGTTGTTCGTGAAGGTCAACTACGCATCATATTCACTCAAGATTTGAAGGTTACAAAATTGTTATTATAGTCGAGTATATTTTCTATTTGAATCTTTTTTATGTAATAATGACCTGAAGTTCTTGTTAATTTGCACAGATATTATCTTGGGAGTTCTGTGCAAGGCGGCATGAAGAGCTTCTCCCTCGAAGGTTGGTTGCACCACCGGTATGTTTCTGCTTCCTTTAGAATGCTTTTCACTTTTGCGTCATTCTTTGGTTTTAATAGATGATGGTGCTTTTTGGTAGAATATTTCTGTTGTGTACATTTGTTGTTTGGTAGTTGGGAGTGTAGGGACTACCGTAGAGTGGTTTACTTTGCATGGTCAAAATATTTCTGCAAAAAAAATTCGGAATGTGCATGATTGTTGCATAATCAACTCTTTACATGCTTGAATTCTACCATCATAGTTGTCAGGACTGAATGCTGAAGTGAAATTTGGTGGACCTGACTGTATTAGTAATATTGAAATTTTGGTAGGGAAATTGATAGGCCTTAATGAAACTTCCCTTCTTATTTCATGAAGGGGAGATCAATGAAATTAAAGTTGAAAGGTTTAAATGCCTTAGGTAAGGCATAGAAAGAAATGCTCACTTGTCTGAAGGTTGATTGGTATGGCAGTATAGAGGTATTGATTTGGCTGCTAACTTGTACGATTCACAAATTTGCAGGTCAACCAATTAGTACATGTAGCTCAAAAATGCCAGAGTACAATTGCTGAAAGTGGAGCCGATGGGGTTTCTCAGCAAGATTTGCAAGCTAACAGCAACATGTAAGTTAATGCATTATTGTTCCTTTATGTTTGGTGTTTTTTGCAAATCTTTCTCAGTCTATGTATTTCCCTTTGCTGCACAGCTTGTGTGATCTTTTATTCTTGGAATGGTGCATACTGTGATTTTGGTATATAGATGGATAAAAACAGCTCTATAGAAAGGATATGGTGCAAACTATGTTTCTTCATATTTATTGGATTTACTGAAGGCCTATCCAAATGTATAACCAGGGGCAAAATGAGAGGAAAAAATTATTGTTGGAAATCATTAACCGTAAAATTGGAAACAGAAAGATCATATTGTAGTATGAGATTTTACCCCGTGGGCATGTTTGGTTGCATTCTGGTGCCCTGCATCACAGAAATAACATTTTTTTATACATATAGAGATGCAAAGTCACGCATTCATATTTTTACAATGAGGTTATTCAAAATTAAGAGCATCTCGTGGTATTTTAAATATAGATTAGAAATTGAGATTCTGATTCCCTATTGTCATCCACACTTTCTTTTTGAGCATTTTATAACAATGCTTGGTTAAAAAGTATCTGCTGGTTATAACAGTCTACGTCACATCTAGGTAACAAACAATTACAATGAAAATGGACTCAAGCTTCAAAACTTAATGTAATGTTTATTTTGCATCAGGGTATTGACAGCAGGACGCCAGCTTGCAAAGATTTTGGAGTTGCAATCGCTTAATGACTTGGGTTTTTCTAAAAGATATGTGAGATGTTTGCAGGTATGCTATTAAATTCTAGCTCAAAATTTCTTTACAGTGTTGAGTACTATAGAGAAAACCTATGATTTGTTATGCTATGTATTTTCTCAACCCTTATATTACTTGCTACAATGCTTGACAGATTTCGGAGGTTGTCAACAGCATGAAAGACCTAATAGATATCTGTGCAGAACACAGAGTTGGGGCAATAGGTAATTTGCGTGTAGTTTTTATGATGAGGTTACCCTATCGTGTTCTATTTTCAATTAATCTAGTTGTACGAAGCTGTTTTAATTTGGGCTTTTGGAATTATATTTTTACATTGCCATTGGCCTTTCCTGCAGAGTGTTTGAAAAATTATCCTCTACTAACAACAGCCTCAAAGCTCCAGATGCAAAAGATGCAGGAAATGGAGCAGATGGCAAATGTTCATGGTCTGCCAACTGATAGAAACACACTCAATAAGCTGATGGCAATGAATCCTGGATTGAACAACCACATAAACAGTACTCGTAATATGGTTAATCGTGGGACAGCCCATTTAGCTCTTACCAACTACCAAAATATTCTCATGAGGCAAAATTCAATGAATTCTAGCCCTGGATCCCTTCAGCGAGAAGGATCCTCATTCAATAATTCGAACCTGAGTCCCTCTTCCGCTTTGCAAGGAGCTGGTCCTTCTTTAATTCCAGGCTCAATGCAAAACTCGCCTGTTGGTGGATTCCCAGGTTCCCATTTACCACCACAGCAGCAGCAGCAGCAACTCCTTCAACAGCCCACATTAAGTGCAAATGGTTTACTGCAACAAAATCATTCACAGGGGTCCCAAGGAAATCAATCTCTGCAGCAGCAGCAGATGATCCACCAACTGGTGCAGGAAATGTCAAATAACAATGGGGGAATGCAATCACAGTCTCTTGGTGGACCCAATGCAAATGGGAATATGGCAAAAAATGCACTGAGTTTTGGGGGCCATACTCCATCCTTAAGTGGAGGTCCTGTCAATGTTCCAGGAAACAATGGACCCATTTCAAGGAATAATAGCTTCAAAACAGCTTCAAACAGTGATTCTTCTGCAGCTGGTGGCAACAATGGATTCAACCCAAGAACATCTGATATGCCACAAAGTCTACATTTGCAAGGTATGGGTCAGGATATTGGCCCTGAGTTCGCGGATAGCGCCTTCTTTAACAGTGATCTTGATGATAACATGGGTTTTGGCTGGAAGGCATGACTAACACAACATGGCCATGTAATTGGCATATCTTTTTTAAGTGTTTATTTTATTATCATTGTACAGGATACTTTCAATAGATGCTGTTTTTTTCCTGGTTTTCAGTGTCAATTTTCTTGATGGAATTTGTTTGGACCTGGACTTGAGTAGGTATTTAGAGATGATTTTATTTGAGGGTTTTTTGTCCTGCAAGTGTAATCTATTGGACTATGACAGTAATCATTTTATACGGCACTTACATTTCTTATCTAATAAGCTTAATCCAATGCCACTGACAGCACCTTTATCTGCTATAACACAAAGCTAGATGTCCTGCTAAAGTTATTAGACTGGTCATCTATAACTATAAAGCTCTGCAGCGTTTCAGATACTCATTGCAAAACAGATGAATAAAAGTGAGATCAATGTGGGATGCATTACGGGAGAAATGAATCCAAGTGGTAATATCAGTTAATTTTAAGGAAAGAAAAGAAGAAAAAGAGGGTCGAAAATAGTACAATTTGGATTGAAAGAAGAAAAAGAGTAGAAATAAGTGAAAAATTGATATTGAATTTAATGTAGTTAAGGTCAATCTTCTTTTGCAATGCTTCAACCTAAGTGAAGTGTTTCTGGTCATATTTTTTATAATACCTCTTTACTCTCATTTATCTCTCGTCCAAAAATTCTCCACTTGTTAGTCTATAGGTTCAAAGATAAATATGAAGCAATTGTTCAAGTTCCCTAATCTTCTTTAAAACTTAATTTTGGTCTTATATATTCCACATTGTTCTTATAATTTAGTCTCTTTTCAATCAACTAACTCAATCTTTAAATTGTTCTGTAAACTTTGGATACAAGAACTTTATATGAGGAAAGACATGAATCACAAGGACTTTATCATCTAAAAATAATAAGTCCACCTATGTCTTGTTTTCATCCTCAACTTTAAAACTTTTACATTTGTTTGAGTAATCTCATTCTAGCCAAAGTTGAAGATAATAGCCCATATTTTTAAGCAACTTCAAGTGATAGAATGTGAATCATATCAAATAGAACCTATTTGGTCATAATTGCCAAAACAAACTAAAAAAAATATGTAACTCCATTCTCTATTATTCATTTAGACATTTGAGAACCTAATCATATTACATCTTTTGATTGTAAATATTTTGTTATCTTTATTAAATATTCGTGGTACTTGATTTTATTTAATGAAAGATAAATCCCAACTTTTTTTTTTCATATTCAAATGTGCTTCTTTAATGAGATTATTTTTTTTTTGGAAAAATAGTAAAATTCTTTCAAAACATGATTTTGGATTGAAACAAATAAGATTGTGTTGTATATGTTGATAATATATTCATTACAAACAACAATTTCACTAGGATCTCTCAAATTAAAGGAGAACTTATTCCACCAATTTCAAACTAAAAATATTAGTTATTTGAAATACTTTTTAAGTATTAAAAAGTATTAAAATAACTTGATAAAAGAAATGTTGTAATTTTACAGAGAAAATATACTCATATATTTCAAACTTGTTACATACCATTTATAATTTTCAGCTTGAAGAGGGTGTTAAAATTATTATTCTCATTATATTATACAATTTTTATCAAAATTGCATTTTGGGAAGCCTAATAATTGAATGTTAAAGATAAAATATTAACTTTACAAACTACAAATGAATAAAATTAATTATGAAATAATTTGAAAAATAAATTATTAGCTTTACTTCATTAATTTGATTCGACAAAATAATCATGACATGATGACATTATAAAAAAGGTAATAAAATTAGGAAATATTTCCTACCATACGTGTTATAAGTTACATTTGGAAAGAAATTATATTTTTTATAAGGCGTTTTATAATAAACATTATAAGTATTTGTATTTTATATTAATAAATAGCAAAAATAAAACTTTAAATAAGGACGAATAATTTAGTAAATTGATAATATTTTTATAAATTTAAACTAAATGAATTTATTTTATTAATGATGTGATTATAATAGAATGATCTTATATTTAAATATTAAGGATCCGATTATTTTAATCTCATGTTTACACTCTTCCTTTATGTTTTTTAATCAATTTTTGTTGTTCAATTCTATTTGAGAGGTTTTTTTTTTCTTTCTTTGATTTTTTTATTGAGCTTAATTATTCAAATTATTGTATGAAGTTGTTTTTTCTTTCATAGTGTTAGCATTTTAGAAAAGGACAAAAAGATAATCTAAATGTTGAATCCATAATAAAAAATGCTGCGTTATAAAGCTAGTATAATCTTTATAAAGTCAATTGAATTAATAAATAATTTAATGAATTTAACTGCATTAGATATACTTCTAGTTTGTTATACATTTTAATGCAACGTGCTTTAGCTTATTTTTTAAAAAATAATCACGTATTGCTTAAGTGATTATTTAAAAAATAACTTATTTCCAAATAATTTTTGTAAAGTATTATTCTTTTGGTACCTTAATATTTTTGAAAGACATTGACCTAAACATCTATTTTAAGTTCATTTTGCATTAAAATCTTTTAAATAGATAACCGACTTATTTCTCAATAGAATGGTATTTATATTTGGTAAACAAGTTTGAGCCTTTCAATTAACCAACAAGTATATAACTTCAAAACATAATAAAAAATAAATTAATACAATATCTATAACAATTAATAATGTGATATTTACACATTTTTATACGATTTTACTCGTAAAATTGGGACAAATGTTTTGATTAGTTAAAATAAATAATAATAATAATTTAACTGTTTCTAAAAGTAGTTATAAAAAACAAACTCTTATAATTGTGATAATTATTTTTACTTATTAAAATAAATAATAATATCTTTCTCAGAACCAAATCCCCTCCAATTCCAGTAGTGAATGACATGAATTTAACTCTTAAAATACTAATACACTCTGAAAAATGAAGTAAAATCAACAAATCTAATTTTAACCTCAAAACTTATTGTACATAAATAAACACATATTTTATCATAGTCTCAACCGATTATTATGCATAGCAAATATCTTATTCTCTAAAATATTACTCTAACTTCACAGAAGCCTGATCTGAAAGCATCATCAAAGGTTCAAAGATTGTGTGCATCAGCATTCTTATCATCGATACAAATGTCTGTGTTTATCAGTTCAAACCACAGCAGATACATTCTTTACAACATATACAATTGATAACTAGAAAAGAAGGCAAGACTCATGCAACACAGAAAAAGATAAAGATGAAACCTTGCCTCAGCCCCTACTAACTAATATGCTCAACATATTGCTATCCAAACCTCTTTAATTTGAGGATTGAGGTTCTTCATTCCTTGCAATTTTCCATCAATCATCAACTACAGCAGGACCAGAACCAAGCAGTGCACCCAAGAGAATTTGCTCCCATCGTCTAACACCCCTCTGCACTATACTCGAGGTTATTATGCGCAGGCGTGGCGCACTGCTCGATTCTGGTGAAGATGTTGAAGAAGACATGTGAGGATCTGTTGGAGGAGGATGGTATTTCAGGGTACACTTCCCTGATGGATGATGAACTTTAACATCAAATGCCGGTGCAAGTGGCCGTCCCATGACTTGAACATGGGAGATGCTGCAAAATAGTAATACAACACAGATAAACAGACAGATCCCAGTTCATTCTTAAAATATAAGAACATTTGATATAGCAAAGTGAATACAAACTCTTTCATGAACACTAAAAGGAAAGGAAAAAAAATTAAATGAGGTAACTTCTACAAACCAATTTATACATCAGCTAATTTTAACTTCTAGAGAAGTTTATTCAATTTTTTCTTCTTATTTTTTCTTCTAGTGGTTATGAAGAAGTTTATCCAAACATGCCTTAAGTTGGAAAAGAAACACTACAGAAAAATGTAGGCAACGAACTAACAAAAAGAACTCAAGGAAATAAATTAAGGTTCTTCATGCCACTATGAGAACATGCTGAATAATTCAGCAGCATCCACCAAGGTACATAGAATAGACGTATGGCTTTTTGATGAAATGTTATCTTTTATTACATTACTTTCCATCTTCACGCTGAAGTTCCAACAAAAACCTTGTCAAGACATGAAAGAAGCAGTGTCCAATTGAAGTTGGAAGAGAAAAATAAAGTTCTTTATGTCAATTTAGTTAGAGTACATGAGATAAAAAGAGAAGGCTTGAGAAACAAACCATATGTAGAATAATTCATCCATATCTTGTTTTTGAACTCTACCCAACAGCTCAACTAGCAGAATGCCTCCAATGCACAGAACAGGTTTAGGTAGCTTGAATTTTTGCAAGCTGTTATCCTGTAAAGTGGGTATGTTACTAAACTATTTCAAGTGTCAAACACGTGCACAGAATACTGTGTTGTAAAAAACAATGCAGCTTCAATCTAAAATGGATAAATGTTAAATCCCCACTTGCTATATTCAGCAGGTAAAACATGGATAAAAGAATATTCAACACATGCATTTCAAAATGCAACTCACTTGACACATTGGAAATTCAGGTGAAGTATACGTCCATATGAACTGATTATCACCCAAGACTTCATTAGCAGTGATATTATCTACAGCACTCTCTGATTCAATAGGGTATCTCGTATGGCCCATTCTGAATCGGACAGCCTGCGCAGAATATATAGGGAAGCCATGCTGAAAAAATGCTGACAAGTAAACATAGATTATTTGTCAGATGATTAAGCAAAAGTTCATGATCCTCAACATGCCTAATTCACAAAACAAAGGAGTTTAATTTAGTTATTAACCTTGGAACGGTTGGACATGAATCTCTGAAACAAGACACATTTCTGAAACAAGCTTATAAACCAAAGTCTCCGGAACAGAAGGATCGTTTTCCCCTTTGCTTGACCAGTACGATGCTCTATACTCAGTTCTATCACCAGGCTCCAATGTATGTCGAATGCTTTCTTCAGGGTAGTTATCAGTGCTGGATGCACTTATAGCTTTAGAGATACAATTTTTTCTCACAGGTGGAAGACCAGAGGACAAGAATGCGTAGACTTTATGATTTCTCTTAAGATACTCCCAATTTATATAACTGCCAAGAGTGTTACCTAGTGGTTCAATAATGTTGTCAAGCTCAATCATATGAGCAACACCAGATATTTCAGGAAACATTGCCAAGCAAAGTTGCTTGCAGAGGCCATGTTCAATAACTGCATAATATTTAGAGTGCATATCAATACTATGAGTAGCAAATGAGTAGCAAAATATGCCCCTTTTGGACAAAAAAGTTCAAAGTACTAGAAAATCCTCCCACCAATTAAACTCAGATGGCTTACCAAATCGGTGCCAAGAACTGGAAACAGCAGAAACCCGAATAAGATCAGAAGGGGCGTCCAAATGGGTCAGAATCTTGATCGACACGTCAGGTCCAAGCAATTGAATGAAATCCACCTTGTTTTTCTCTTCAGACATTTCCAAAAATCGAAGTCTGATAGCAAACAGAACAGCTATGGTCAATCATCAATACCACCACACAAAACAGAAACTGCAAAAATTGGTTATTTGAAAAGAAAAAAATCTTCAAGCCATCAGCATTACACCGAAAATCAACTAGCTTTGAAAGAATGCAAGGAACATTCCACATATCAGGTTGAAATTATTTTCTTCATTAACAACCACGGACCCTATCAGGATTAAAGCACTGAACATTAAGAAGGTGGAAACTTTGGGTACCCAAAAGCCTGGTCAACAGATAGCCAAAGAGAATTTTTTTTTCAACTTTACAAAATTACATCACTACAAAATTAACCAAAACCGAAACCAAAAATATTTTCAAAAAAAAATGAAAAATTACTAAAAATATGTATTCCTAACTCACTAATATTCTTCCAATAAGCGTTCCACCAATCTTAATTGTCACGCAGTTTAGCAAAGCAGAAAAGGAAAGATGGTTACTTTTCTCAAGCAATTAAATTGATGATCAAATAAAGCTAAACCCAAATAACGAAACATTGAAAACATGAAACAGAGAGGAGTCTGAAAGGAAAAACATAGAAACCTTTTTCTCTGCAAAGAGAGTGTGGATCTGAAGATATGAGAGGGACCCTTGATTGCGGATTGAAGAAGAAAAAGGAGATAGAAGGATGAAAATGGTGATGAGTTTTGGAACCGCTATTTGTAAAGGACAGAGTGTTGCAGTTGCAGACGAGGATAAGTGAAGACCACTTTAGATTTTTATGAAAACTTGTTCAGAACAAAATAATAGCTAGAAACTTCTATTGCAGGTAAGATAAGAGATTTGGGATAGAATAATCTATTCTAAATTTTGTATGATTATTTCAAAGAAAATAATGCATAAAATAATACGACAAAACTTCTTTATACGGGAACACCGGCTGCACCTATATATCTGTATTTTTTTATTTTTTTATTAATATATATTTGTATTTTTTTTTTATATTATATATTTAATTTTTTATTTTTGTTATGAATGTATATTTTTAATTTTTAATATATATCTATATTTTTTTATTTTTATCATCATTTTAATATATACTAACAGGAACATAGACATTTTCGTGTTTGTGTATCCGCATTTTTTATTTTTATCATTATAATATATGTGACACCATTAAGCAATAAATTAAAAAATCATCATCAATTACAAAAGAAAAAAAATAATGAAATATGTTTATTTTTCCTTTGTCTTGGACCCACAAAGAGACTTACTCAAATTTGTTTTTATCCTTTACTACCACCGTCAACCACTTCTCTTTCATATCCTCCATCACTGCCACCCCCTTATTCTTAACTCTCCCAATGAAATCCAAAAACGAACCATTTTTTTTTTCTATTCACAAACAAAACTACCAACCTTTCCTTACACTCTCGAGTGGATGTAGAAGTGCATGCAACTTTTTTTCGCCTCTTGTTGAGTCCTTCTTATTCCTCTAGTCACATGTGTCAATCACAATTTCATAAGAAAAATGTCAAATTAGTGTTTCACAAATTGAAATACACATAAAGATAATTACCGATTGTTGTGATGGTGCTCGCAACTCCTTTTTTTAAGTCTTTCTTCTCCATCTAGTCACAAACTTCAATTACAATTTCATAAGACAAATGTCAAATTAGGATTCCACAAAGATTAATCAAAACATAGAAAGAGAACGAGAAATGAAAATGAAAGTATGTTTTTACATGAAAGAGAAAAAGAAATGGAAAGTGGGAAAAAGAAAAGAAAGTGGGAAGTAGTGTGGGAACATGGGTTTATCCGTGGTGAAATATTTAGATCCAATAGAGATTAAAGACGACTTCTTAAATCAATTTGAAAACTATTGTTACTTACATTTTTCATCAAATATTTCAAATAATTTTTTTTTTCCAATTTTTTACCTAATATATTTTAAAATTTAAAGTGTTTCGAAAAGGCTTTAGGGTGTGAAAATTTAAAATAAAAGAAAATGACGCAATGTCCATAATAATGAAATAAAATCAAATATTGATATAAGGATAAAATAGGAAAATAATTTAAAGAAGTTAAAGAGGGGAATCTCCTTTATATATAGGTATAGATATTAACACTAGCAAGAACAGATGCGCGTATCTGTATTTTTTATTTTTATCATTACAACATATGTGACACCATTAAGCGATAAACAAAAAATTCATCTTCAATCAACATTAATCATGAAAAATATTATATACAAAAGAAGAAAAGATAATTAAATATGCTTATCTTTTCTTTTTCTTGGACCTACAAAGAGACTTAGTCAAATCATTCATATCCTTTACCACCACCGTCAACCACTTTCCCTTCATATCCTCCATCACCACCACTTCCTTACACTTAACCCTCCCAATCAAATCCAAAAACGAACCATTTTTTTTCTATTAACAAACAAAACTACCAACTGATACAACCCAATTAGCTACGAAGATGACCAAGGAAGCAAAAGACAAAGCACATGGGGAACTGTCATCTCATCGACCAATTCATATAACTCCACTAAGGATCACATGGACCTCACCAAAGGAGTTGAGCATAAAAGCAAGAAAGTAAGGGCTGAATTTTAAAGTTGCTTGAATGTAAAAGCAAGAAATTAAAGGTACTTGAATTTAAAGACAATAAATTAAAGGTACTTGAATTTAAAGACAAGAAATTAGAGGTCTTTGACCGTAAAGAATGTAAAGTGTCAATCAACTCAAAGCAAAATAAAATAAAGACAAGAATTGGAGTTTATTTTTCTTTAAGTTGATTGACACTTTACATTCTTTACATTCAAACACCTTTAATTTCTTGTCTTTAAATTCAAGTACCTTTAATTTCTTGCTTTTACATTCAAGCAACTTTAAAATTCAGCCCTTACTTTCTTGCTTTTATGCTCAACTCCTCTGGTGAGGTCCATGTGATCCTTTGTGGAGTTATGAATTGGTCGTTGAGATGACAGTTCACCATGTGCTTTGTATTTTATTTCCTTGGTCATCTTCGTAGCTACTTGGGTTGTATCACCAACCTTTCCCTACACTCTCCGGTGGATGTAGAAGCGCATGCAACTTTTTTTCAAGGATGCAACACGCACCGAATCTAGATTACACATCGCTCTTAACAATGTTCCTTCACATTGGAATCTTGCACTTGGGGGTAAGCACGACAATGATATGAACGCGTACGGGAAATAGTGTCTTGGGGTTCAGTGTCTTGCTCATTCTATGTTCTTCCTCTTTCTACATTCTTCTAACTGAAGTTTCTATATGTTTCAAGATTGTGAATAAGTAAATCAGATTGGAAGTAACTTTTGCGTAAAACATGAGGAAATGATAATATATTTTAGTCACTATTCTGTATAATTTTATTTAAATCCAGAAAACATCTTAAGATCAAGGACTTTCATCACTTACCCTTTGTCTCCTCTTGTTGAGTCTTTCTTATTCCTCCAGTCACATGATTCAATCACAATTTCATAAGAAAAATGTCAAATTAGTGTTTAACAAATTGAAATGCACACATAGAGAATTACCGATTGTTGTGATGATGCTCGTAACTCCTTTTGTTAAGTTCTTCCCCTCCATCTAGTCACAAACTTCAATTACAATTTCATAAGACAAAGGTCAAATTAGGATTTCACAAAGATTAATCAAAACATAAGAGAAAGAGAAGTGAGAATGAAAGTATGTTTTTACATGAAAGAGAAAAGGAAAGAGAAAAAAAATGGGAAGTAGGGTAGGTACGTGAGTTTTATGCATAGTGAAAATATTTAGATCCAATAGAGATTAAATACAGCTTCTTAAATCAATTTGAAAACTATTCTTACTTACATTTTTCATAAAATATTTCAAAAAAAAAAAGTTTCAATTTTTTACCTAATATATTTTAAATTTTTGAAAATTTAAAAATTTTGAAATTTAATTTTTGAAATTTAAAAAATGTAAAATTTCTTGAAAATTTGAATTTTTCGAAATTTAGAGTGTTTCGAAAAGGTTTTAAGGTTTGAAAATTTAAAATTTTAAAATTTTAAATTTTAAATTTTTTATAAAAATAAAAAATGACACAATGTCCATAATAGTAAAATAAAATTAAATATTAATATAAAGATAAAATAAAAAAATAATTGAGAGAAGTTAAAAATGATAATTTCTTTTATATATACTAGCGGGAACACAGGCGCTCTCGCGCCTGTGTACCCGCATTTTTTATATTTTTATTTTTATTATTATTATTACTATATATGTATATTTATATTTATTTAAATGAAATATAGATTTATGTGTATTCATATTTTTTAATTTTTTTCATAAACTTATGTGTATCTGTATTCTATAATATTTGACAATGTATTTGTATTTTATAGTATTTGACCATGTAACCCATAAATAAAACTAAAAATATGCATATGAAATTTGCACTAAACATTGAAATCATTCAACCAACTCGCAATTTGCACTCCATAATCCCAATTGTAAAACCATCAAAGCAATTATCAAGTACAGTCACATAAAAAAAAAACACTTTGCAATGAAAGAGTAAACCTTGAGAGAAAGATCTTATGGGATGAGAGGAACCAATTTAAAGCTTCAAGGCTTCACCAATGGCCTTATTGATCGAAGAGGCAGGGCACCCCTCGATCCTTCACCTTGGTGGTGTTGGACTTTTCATCCTTGTACCAATGTTGCATTTCCCAAATACTCAAAGAAAAAATAATTAATGTATTACAAAAAATGATCACATTTTTCGTGAATGGGTTGTGAGGAAGACACGTGAAGCTACCTGATACTCATTGGTGGGATCGAAGGGTGCAAGGATAAAAAGCGACCAATGCTTCTTCCTGTTCCTTATTCTCTTTTTTTTTTTCAACACTTCCTTTGTATTTTTTTGTTATTTTCTCTAATATTTTTTTTTCTCAGAATTTGAATAGTTACTCCCTTTATTTATGCAACTAATTTTGAAAATAAACTCTGATTTTAAAAATAAACTCCCTTTCTTTATGTAACCGATTTTGAAAATAAATCATCTCTTTCAATTCATAACCGCTCCTCCACCTCTCTTTCAATTCATAATCGCTCATTCACATCTCTTTTAATTCATAATTGTTTCTCCACTCTCTTTCAATTCAAAACCGCTCTTCCACCTCTCTTTCAATTCAAAACCGTTCTTCCACCTCTCTTACAATTCAAAACCGCCCGTATACCAAATATGGTAGAAAAAATAAGAAATGACACAATAACCATAAAACAATAATAAAATTAAATATTAATATAAGGATAAAATGAGAAAAAAGATTAAGAGCAGTTAAAGAGGGGAATCCCCTTTATTTATATTATATATATATATATATATATATATATATATTTGTACTTATTAAAATAAGTTATAAATTCATACTTAAAACATTCTAATTTATAATAAATTTATGTGTTTATGTACTTTTTAAATATCAAATTGCATATCTGTATTTTTTAATTTTATTATTATGATATGTGTATTTGTATTTATTAAAATAAACTATAAATTTATAATTTCATATTGTAATATCCTAATTTATTGTAAACTTATATGTATTTTTTAAATATTAACATGAGTATTTACATTTTTTTATCATTATTATATATCCGTATTTTTTTATTTTTATCACTACTATATGTGTATGTCTTTTTATTAAAAAAAACTATAATACATAATATACAATTTATTTTTATCAATTTTTTTATTCTATTTTTATTTTTTTTAGTGAAATAAATGGTAATTTAAAAAAAATGGATGTATATCACGAGTTTTAAGGTGTAGGAATTTACCTTAAGAATGAATGGTTTGTTTTGGTTAATTAAGAGTATAATTGATTATTAGAAGAATGGAGAAAAATAAAAAGGATTAAGAAGAAAAGTGAGAAATTTTGAATGAAGTTACTTTTAGTTTTTAGATAATAAAATTAAAAAAATAAAAATGAATACCAAAAGTGTCAAGATAATAATAAAATAAAAAAATAACTAAAATAAAATATTAATAAAAATAAAATAAGAATAAATTTGTGTATAAAAAAGCAGCTATAATAAAAAATCTCATTTTATATATAAATATAGATATCCATGTACATGTACATGAACGTTTTTTTGTTATTGTAATAATTATTTTTGTGATATTAAATATAATATAAAATACGAAAATCACTTGTTTATTTATTATTAAACTATTATCAACATTTAGTTACTTGCATAACGAATTAAATAAATTTGTATTAAATTTGTATTATCCTATGCAGTTAAAAAGAAAATGTATTAAAAATATTTCTAACTCATACTAAATTGTAATTACTCCCTACATATTAAAACCTAAAGAAAAAAATATCAGGGGTTACATCCACTCAATTGTGCACCGTCATTGCTCCAAAAAAACGCTTTGTTATAGAAAGGTTGGTGGGCTGCTGAACTGACACGCGTTTTTTTATATTTTTTATTTATTTATTTGATTCTAGTAATTATTACTTTTTAACAATAAAAATATAAAAAATAACAATAAAAATAATTAAATTTTATTATTCTAATAAAAAAAATTAATGTTTAACAAAATAAAATAAATACAACAATATTTAAATAACTTAAATGATATAAAAAAAATAGTGTAAATAAAATTGTATATAATATTGATTACTATTAATTTTAATTCCAAAAGTATGATATTTTTTCTTTAAAGGTACCAAAAGTAAAAAAGAGCGGACTGATTGGCTAGCTAGTCTGTTCTCGTCAGGTTGGCGGATTAGATGGACCAGACCAATATGAACTAGTAAATTCAAAAGATTGACTCATCTCACTTAAATGAGGTAGCCTGACCGGACCAGACCCACTTTGCCATTCTTAAAAAATACTAATAAAATTCAATCATACATTTTTAATTACAGATAATTAAAAAGGTTAACTCATCTCATCTTAATGAGACGGATTAACGATCTCACCAGAATCACTTACCATCTCTAAAAAATACTAATCACTCTAAAAAATACTAATCAAGTTCAAGTAGTCTAGTTACAGGGAATTAAGTAAAGTTCACATCATATTTTTCTATTAAAACAACCTCTACTTTTCTAAAATCCCTACTTAATTCAATAAAAACAGTTTCATTCTGAATTCTAATTATACCTAACACATCTAATTCGAAGGGAAACAATTTGCATATCAACAAAGTTTAATATTCTAATACAGACTCCCTATTTTTCTAACAATAATCACTAAAATGATAAAAATTCATAGTTTAATTATAAAAAAATATTGTTCTCTCCATTTCAGTTTCCTATTTCTCTTAAGACAATATACTTACAAAGAAAATAACAAAGTAACTCCATCAAACACTTATAAATACAGGTAAAATTTCTAACATCATATCAATGTTTTAGTTAATAAGAACTTCTAAGTAGAGACCCTCCAATTTTGAAATTCATAATTAATTTCCAAAAATATTTATACATGATTTCAACTCTTAAGTACATAGGTTCAAATTTGTAGGGTAGAGGAAGCAAAATTATGACAAGTTACTCCATGTAACAGTAAATGCAACCTGAATACTATTTCACATATTTAAATTTCTTTACAAAAAAAAAAAGTGAACAAAAAGGAACACTCACAACTGTACCAATATAAGGGCACCCTAAAAGCCTGGGTACAAGCAACCCCTAAATTGCGTGGGCTCAAAATTCATCACCATTACTCTTCACACCTTTTTTACTAAATCTCACCACTCCTCTTCCCACCTCATCTTCAGGACTTCCTTTTTGACAAAAATAGGGTGCCCCAAGTAAAATATTCCTTTCTTTTAAATAAAAGAGAAAATTATCAGAAAAAAAAAGATAATTAAACAAACCTAGACCTAATTTTGCTCTCACAAAAGTGATTAACTGAAAACACAATGTGAAGTATAATTTCCCAAAAGTAAAAGTGCTAGCAACACCCTCTTTTCAACTTACTCTCTTAATGGTTTGAAAACTACAAAAATCGAAAGAAAAAAATCATTAAATAAAATAGCTTCAACTTTTTTTTTAATAAATTTCAATCAATAAGAGAGTGTGTCCAAAAGAATTTGTTCCTAACATTTCTCCCCCTAAAAGTGTTTCAGTCTTTCTGAAAACTCCTTGGGGCAAATCACTACCCCATCTATGCAAAGGCCACCTTTGGTGTGCGTGCAATCAATCTGGGCCAAAGAAAACTTGATGTTTGTTAGCCCATTGGGCTTCTTAACTGCAAAGTCTCCAACATGATAGTGGGCCCATTCTCCAGGCCCACGCAGATAGCACTGTGAGAGTGAACTCTGGCCGTCGGATGTAGATAGTTGAAATCTGACGGGCTTGATGTCCCATCCATGAACTTGATCAAGGTTGCACACTCTTCGGCCCAATCTCTTGGTGGGCTTCCCCAATTGAAGCTTGAAAAATACACTATAGTCTCCCTTTGGAAACTCAAATTCTAGCTCCCCTATTACTTCAACCCACCACATTTGTTGAAGATATGCAACACTCTTGAACCTGCATAATTAAAAAATGTTAAACATAGTTTATGATAGAAGACATTTTACTAGTAAAAAAATAAACGATTTTTTTTATTGAAGATATGTTCAACTACCATAACCCTAGGTTACAATGTTAATTAATTAAGATTACTTTTCCATTAATAGAAGTCCTTTTCAGCTATTGCAAGAGATTTTATAAATGCAACTTGCTTGTTCTTTTTATCTAAAAGATGCTGACTAGGAAAAGTTAGTTGACAATACTCTGTTTTAATTATTGATTTATTACTTTTCCAAACAAGTCCTTATCAACCTATTTTTATGCATTCTCTAAGTGCAAATTGCTTCCACTTTTTTTCTTTAATTTACATATAAGATGTGAATGAATGACTAGGACTAATAGCTTTCCTCAATATTTTAAAGCAAATTGCCAAAAAGCATTTTTAAAAAAAAAATTATATATCAAAACTTGTCCGTGTAATAGTTACACGATAGTTCTAATAAAATAAGAAAAAATTTAAATAATTTAAATACTATGTGAAATATTCCAAAAATCATAAACATTTTATCAATATTTTCATCAATCAAATAGTTTGAATGAACAAATCCTTTTCGTCCCTTAATCACACTATATGTACACTCTACGCCTCTACCTAAAATCTAAAAGTTTCCGGTTTGTATTAAAAAGGTTGAAAATGAGAAATTTCTATGACATGTATAAAGTGCAACACACTCAAATAAAACAAGAAGAAAATTAAATTAAAATATGAGTTATATATGTTTACCTCAAAGTACTAATTTGTTTGATAAATTTAAAATAATTACAAATTTTGTGATGAAAGTATTTAAAAAAGGGTTTGATTATTTTGAATTGAATAAATAGTCAAATTTTCATTCCTGAAACAACTAAAACAGCTATATATTATTCCTCGGAAAATAAACGTTTATTATATGTTTTTTTTTTTTCAATTGTATTATTATACGAAGGAGGCGCCAAATGCATTCATACGGCAACAAAAAGACTTTCGATTCCATGTGCTGGCTTTGGATTTGTTCGAAAATTCGAAAATGACTTTTACCAAAAAAGAAAAAGTTCCATTTTTTTATTCTACCTCATCGATGAAGAAACTCAGAGGCTCAATTTTTATTGCAACAAGAACCATAACAAAAATAAATTATATACTCAAAGAAATACACAATTTTTCAACCATGATCAGAATTCAGAAGCATTTTACAACCTTAATTGCACATATTGAAGTTTCAGTTCCATGTTCTTGGTTTCTTGAGTTGGCTTTAATTATACACACACTTTTTTATGGCAAATTTTCATATGAAATACATAAAAATAGAACAAACTAGATATGATTTAATCTTGATTATATGAATAGCGATATCTCACCTGGATTCATCTGTTGGAACATAATTCCAATATCTTCTGTCATCTATTCCTGTAATCTTGAAGGCTTTTGAAGAAATGAACAAACAAACTTGTGCACTGCATCTGTCCAGCCAAAACTCCTAAATCATCACCACAAAGGAACAAATCAAACTAGTCAATGCAATGAAGAGAGAGGAAAAAATGGAAACAAGATGAAAAAAAAACCACACCCAGATGAATGAATCATGAATCACAGATATTGATGGTGAGGTGAGGAAATGAATCCACTATGAACTATGAAGATTATTGATGAACTTACTTTGGTGCCAGCATCAAAGAAATTGGGTCGGCATAGTTTGGCATAGATCTGTTTTTTGGTCATGGAGCAAAGATTGTGTTCACCAAGTGCTTTGTTGAGAAGGAATTTATAGGTTGAGGGCAACTTTGATTCCCATACAAAGTCAGCAGAAGAAGCTCTGTGGAAGGCCTTGTTCACTCTTGCCAATGTGCAAATCTGTTGTGGATCAAAACTCATCATCAGAGAAGAGATGCAATTCTCAGGGACATCATCAAGGGTAGTAGTAGTCTGTGAGGAGGAGAAAGAAAAGGTGCCAAGTTCATCATTTTCTGTGGCAGAAGTTCTGGAAACACCAGCTCCCATGATGCAAAAGAATGGTGTGTGATTGAAGAAGTTTGGATTGGAGAATTGGAGAATATGGTGAAAAGGGTTTGTTGGTGATGGTGTTGTTGATGTTGATGTGGTTGTGGTTGTTGTTGTGCTAGTTCAGTGGTAAAGGAGGAGCTGATAGAGCACAAGAGGGAAAGAAGGAGAAAGTGAAGGTGTTTCCATGTTTTTTATTGTGAGTTTGGATTAAAGAAAGGGTTGTGAGAAGCTGAGTTTTTGGCTTATAAGAAAGGCACTTTTGTGGTTTGGAAGCTGGAGGCAAAACTTATAATAAAAGGGAAATTTCTTTGGTCCATTCTTCTAATTTTGGAACATGAAAAAAAAGCAATTGGTGATTAAAAGTGGACGTGTCCATGAGTGTGCATGAATATCATCATATGGGGTGTTCATTAATTGCATCATAATATATATATATATATATATATATATATATATATATATATATTATGTGTGGAGAGAGTTTGTGCACTAATATATATTTCATGAATTTCTTTTTCCATTTTTAGACTTTTATATTATGTTCTTGTGGATATGTTCTAGAATATGGTATTCATTGACATTAAAAATCCCTCTGAACTTTTTCTCATTTTTATTAAGATTGAGTTTTCAGTTTTGGTGGAAAAGTCTTGTTTGTGAATGATAATATAAATTGACACTACTATGTCATAATTATATAATTTGATTGACTTGTCATTAAATGGTAATTGAATGTTGTTTTGATTATTTGTGTTAATTATTCAAAAAGAATGGATGATATTAATATAATAGTTCTTATTTGTGTACTACAAAAATAGATATTATTAATTTATATCAATTAATTTAACTTTTCATCTTTGTAATTTGTTTTGAATATATCTATTTTCATTTAGAACATTTACTCAAAAGCTAAAAGGGAACCACCTATAAATTACCTACTTCTATATTTATTTGTTTGGAACAATGACATGAAGATATTGGAAAAAATCTAAAGAAAGAATTGTTGATGTTTTTTTTGAATCATTCTACGCTTTTTCTCATTTCAATTAAATACACTTTCTTTGAATCAAATTATTCGTATGTAGGATACAAAAACTACAAACATGAACTTTGACCATTGGAGAAAAGAAAAGAAAAATATTAATATATTATTTTAAAAGAACTTTACTAAATCACCACCCATAAACAAAAGGAATATATAGTAAGAGTCAAAAAGACCAAAATAAAAATTAATCATCTTTGGAGAAGAACACAAAAGGCACAGCAGATGAAATAAATAACCCAATAGAATAAGTATAACTATTTTTTTTTGCTTTGTTCACACAACAAAGACCTTTCATCTAAAATATATATAAAATGTATAATAAACTCGTCAATTGATTCATTGATTAAAAAGAATGTTCGGGAAACTTTCAGTCAAACAATCAAAGGAATTAATAACTCACTTATAAATCTATATTAAAGGAGTTTTTTTTTTATATTTTATTTTTCAATATATTCTTGAATATTTAATTTTTATCTCCTTTTGAAATAAATATCTAAATTATTAAAAAGTTAATTTTAAGTCTAATTTAATTTTATAAAATTAATTTTAATACTATATTAATTTAATTTAATTTTATAAAACAAAACTAATTTATAAATAAGATTTTAATATTACATTAATTATTAATACACTCTTAAAACTTCACCTTATATAATAATTTTAGTTTTATAAAATTAAGTTAAGTTTAAAGTTATTTTGTAATACAAATTGATAGTTTTATTTGTTTACTTTTAAGTTCTTTATTTTCTCAAATTTGATTGGTTCCCCTCTAATTTGTAAGTTCATAATTTTTTAATGTTAAATTGAAATAATTTAAAAAGTGTTTCAAATTTAACAAAACAACCTATAGATAAATATATAGTAAAAGTGGACTAGATTTAAAATTAATATGAAGATTGATAGATAAAATAATGAAAATGATTATGATAAGTAAATTGTAACTGAATAAACTAGTTTGTAATATGATTAAACTTTGGTATGAATGTTGTTGAGGTGAAGAAAAGATAGTTTGAAAAAGAAAGGGGAGAATGTTATCCAAAGTGGATTGAACTAAATCCATTAGCACTCACTCAAAGTCACATCTAAGATCCAACTCTCGGGTTTATGAGTTGGTGTGGTATCAACGTCCCAGCTTCATTTCAATGGTTTCATTTTCGATTTTCAATTTTAATTTTGCAAACTCTCGTTTTCGATGCTCAACAAAATCATTTCATTACTAATATTTTCTCACTATAAAATCAATTTCAACCTTTCTTGAGCTTATCAACCAAAACTTGTTATTTTAGATTATTATTCACTTGCAAATAAGTGTTTTAAGATATTATAAATTTATATAAACAAATAAGTCGATACGTGATTTTTAATACATACTTTTCAGATGAAGATTTTCTGATTCGTATATATTTGATGTAATAGTAATTCGATAATTGATAATCTGATATACTAATAAATTTTGTTGGGATAAATTCTTCTCACACAAAGATCTTCTAACTCGTGTGTGTATTTGTGAGTGATCGAAGATAGTAGGTGATATGATAATACTAAACCCTAAACCTAAATCAAGATGTTCTGACTCATACATATTTATAAGTGATCTAATAATAATTCGATCACTCATAAAATATACACGAATTAGAGGATCTTTGTGTGAGAAAAATTTATCATAACAAAATTTGTTAGTATATTATATTATCGGTCTAATAATACTAACCGACTTTATTAGAATAAATTCTAAATAAGTCTGATATTATATAAAAATATAAATTTTAAATCTAACTTAATATTATGAAACTGATATATAAGATTATATAATATAAGATCTCCTTAATTCAGCCATGTTAAAAGGGTTCTTTTATATCTTGTAATAAAATAAAAGATTTTTTAATTTATATATATTTTTTTAAAGAAATTACATTTATATTCAGCATATAATGAAAGAAGCTTGAATTAAATTAAATTGTTTGGTTTGTGGGCCGTGGATAATCGATCTTATCCACTTTCGGTTCCAGGCATAAGAAACATACACTGTTGCTCCTTCTTACGTCAATCAACAACATAAAAAAAGAACACATTTACTCATTTAAATAATATATAAAACATCGAATGTTTGTTTGAACGTAAAAGCATAGTAATATTTGGTATAAATAAAAGAATTGATGGTCCCATCTTGTCCTTAGACACAGAGAGGGTACAGCACCAAAAAGGGACCTAAAAATAATGTCTTTTAATAAACTAATATTATTTTTATTTTATGTTATAAATTTTTCAGTATGATCTAATCCATATTACAAACTATTTGAATGGGTCAATCAGACTAAACCAAACCCTAATTATTATTTTTTGAACATTTCTTTAATCTATGGCTCTCTTTTCCCCCTCTAAACTTTAACAAGAAAAACAATGTACCACCACTTATATCAACTGATTTTAATAACATCTTCTTATTCTTAAATTCTTAAAACTTGAACTTTATTATTTACTAAATTATATCTGGTTTCTTATTTTCCTTCAATAATAGATATATGAAATTACTTTTAAACCACACAATGATACATAAATAATCATATTATTTATTTGAATTTATTCTAGACTTTTTAATTTATTAATGAGTGCGAACACAATTTAATTTTAAATTTGTGTCTCTCATTTAATGCTTTATACTTAATATATATATATATATATATATATATATATATATATATATATAATACATAAAATAAGAGATGAATTATTTTGATTTTAAAAGTATAACTATAAATATATAATAAAAGTAAATTTGATGTTTTAAATTTTATTTTTTCATATATAATTGTATGAATAATATAATTTTTTATCACATTTGCACATTTTTATATGATAAGTTTTTATTTAAAGATATAATTGAAAAGTATGTTAATTTAAAAATAATAAAACGAAATAATTTCGAAATATCATTAAATAGAAGTTAGTTTTTTAAAAAATTATTTAATAATATTTTTTATAGTGTAGATCATGTAAATCTATCAACTAAAAAAAATTAAAAATTTCAATTTGCTCGCTACCTTAAGTTCTGTAATTTGTACAGGACTAGTTTACTCTCAACCTCTAACTCATGTTGATTTGACGTATGTTACTTTTCTGTTATTTTAAAATAAAATATTAGATATTATTATAAATACTAATATTTAAAATATATTCATATCATATCTCAAAATTCAACAATTATAATATAAAAGAAAACAAATTACAAGATTATGAAGACAAAACCAAACTCATAGAAAAACAACCAACACCTCCTAACTACAAATTCTAAACATAGAAAATTGAAATATATTATAAAAAAATCCAAGCTAACAAAATAAAAATAATTTTATGTTATGTTATTTAATTATTATGAATTTTGTTAACTATATCTCTTTTTTTAAACATGAAATAATGTATTAATAATCAGTGACTATCTTTGTTAAGATATTATTTTAAAAATTAAAATTATTGATATTTAAAGTGATTTTTATTATTAAAAAAATTATAAAATAATTTTTAAATTAATATTTAAATTAACTATCAGATTTTAATTACTAATAGTTTATATTATAAATTATTCTCAAAAGACTAATAACTATTAATTTAAAATATAAAGTAATTATTTACTAAAATTTTAATAATTAATAATTATTACTAATTTAAAATTATTTTATAATTTTATATTAATAATAAAAATTATTTTAAATATTAATAAACTTTTTATTTAATCAATATAATAATTAATTATTTTGATGTTTAAAATAAGTTTTTATTTAATAATTTTCTTATCGTGAAATAATTCTAAATCTTTAAAATAGAGAAGAGAATAATAACTAGTTATTTATACGTGAATTATGGTGGTAAAAGGTGTAGCTTTATTCACTTTTTTAAAATAAAATAAAACTTTAATAAGGGTTTTATAAATGAAAATGTTTAAGCCACAAAGTTTGAAGGTATATTTAATATATTTGGAGATGAGTGGAGATTAATTAATAATATGTAGAAGTTGGTTTACTCTTTAGGAATTTAGTTTTAAAATGAGTTTTTGGAGAGATGAGATCCACAAGTTTTGGTGTGTGTTGGTGGAGGAACAAATTATGCATACCTGGCACTGACTCAGCATACCTGCTGACTAGGCAACAGATTGCATTCAGGATAGGTTTCATTTCTCAACAAAACTGCTGATTAGGTCAAAATCACAATAATTACAAAATTTGCACTTTCCTCTCTCGCTCAAAACAACAAGCAACACCAACAATACTTTTTATTTTATTTTATAATTGATGTGAAATGTTCTTTAATTTTATCGATCATTAGCTTATCAGAATTCTGTTTTTAATTACATGTTTTTCAACCATAATAATATTTTTAATTCAATTGTTTTCGAATTAATGACTATTATGGTATAATTAACATGAAAGATAGTGTGTTGAGGATGAAAACAAGAATTTGATAAGAAAGGAGAACTTTTTATTAATTATGGCATTGTTTCATTTTATATCATAGGTGTCAATCCTGTGCCCCCATCTTCCTCCAGTCTCACTCCATCACACTCGGATGAATCCACTTGAAAAAAAATAGTATATAATATATAAGATTAATTTAAAATATAAAATGATTAATGGTTAAAATCTTAATAGTTAATATTAAATAACAATTTAAAAACTAATTTATAAATTTTTATTAATAATAATAACTAGTTTAAATAATAAATTTATAAAATAATATATAACTTATTCAATATAGTAATTTAATCTGACTATGTTAAAAATTTACAAACTTTATTGAATATTAACTCATGTTTTCTCTCATTCTAATATTCTCTTTCTATCTCTCTTTTTCTCTTTCTCTCTTTCTATATGATTCCTCTTAAAAAAAAAATCTCACTATTCTTTTTTTCTTTTTTCTGATAAATGTTCCTTCTTGGGGTGATACCAACTAGTCGAACATGCATACATGTCACTTTATTGTGTCGAGTTGATTAATTATTTTATTCGATAATATATCGATCAATTGGCTAACCTGGTTGACTCATCTGGACAACAGACTCATTTGGACAACACATAATTAATTATTATTTATTTTTGAAATTAGTTTCTATTTAATAATTATATATATATATATATATATATATATATATATATATATATATAAAAGATGTCCCAAAGAAAAATATAAAACTTTTTTTTTAGTTTACATTTTTTGTGATTATATTTTCTTTTTCTTTCTATTTCACTTTTAAAGTTAAAAGTTAAGTAATCTTATCGTTTTACCCACATGAAAATTTTGTACTGAAGCATGTTAAGAGGTTTTTACAATGAAAATTTGATAAACTTTGAAAGATTTTATTAAATAAGAGATTGAAGTTTTAAGAGACATTTTTTCAAATTTTTGTATGAAATTTGACACTTTAGTTCATAAATTTTGAAAAAAAAGACTATTGAAATTATGAAAAATCTCAGTAGAAAGATGAGAATATAAGAAATTAAAATAGAAAGAAATTGAAAGGAGAATAAATTTTCTTATTTTAAAAAATAAATAAATTTAATTGTCTTGAAAGTTTTTTTACGAAATTAAGATATCATTAGTTAAAGTATAATAAAATTATCGTATCAATAATAGAAATGTATCGATTTAAAAATAAATAAGAACATAATAAACTTTTTATATTATCGAATTTATGTTATTAAATACTGTGACATAATGTATATATTTTTTTATCTTATTTTATGTTTTAATTTTTTTATTTAAAGTAAAAGAGCCACTTTGGAGAGTTAAGTATTATCAATTTTTATAAGAAAGTAAATTATCAAAATTATGTATTTTACATGAATGAAGAAAAAAAGACAAATTCTTTGAGGATCACAAGTTTATTCATAAAAATACCACTATTATTGATGACTATGAGTAATATTCACAATTTAATAGTTGACCATCTATAATATTTGACAACTATAACAAACCAATTACTTGATATTAAGATGAGAAAATAATCTAATTATCTATTATTCTTATTGTCAAACCAGTAAATTTATTAAATTCATTAATTACAAATATATAAAAATTGAATTGAATTTACCTTTTCCATTTTATGAATGGTTAATTATTCATTTATATTATTTTTAAAAATTTAATGCATATCTTTATAATAATTAATCGATTCAAATTATTTTAACTAATTTATCATAATATTTTTCCTTAAATTTATTTATAAATGATGAAAGTATACTTTTAAAACTTGTTTCTTATAACATAACATTGTTTTAAATAAATCATATTTTTTACATATTTTAACTAAGCAAAATAGACTAGTGAATGATATTTATTTTATATATGCATCAAAATCCAAATTAAAATTTATCGTATCTAATTTTTTCCCCAGATAAATAAGGTAGAAAACTTACTATCAAAAATTTAAAAAGCTATTAGAAAAATAATCTTATTATAACAATAAGGAAGTTATATTCCAATAAAGCTTATTATAAGAAAAAAAAGTTAGATACTAATAGAAAAAATGATCTTATTATAATATAATAAAGAAGTTATTTATATGAATATTAAAATATTTGGTCAGTTCTGACTCCTAATATTAAGTGACTTCCGTAAACATTATCATTAAGTTGATCAAAGCCAAAAGAATTATTCTTGAGTGTATCACATAATTATAAGTTGTCACCTTAGGTCAATTTCTCATGTCCCACCATTTCCTTTTCTCTTTATGTTCCTCTTGCCATTTAGCATTTCTTCTTTTTATGTTTCTCTAGCTTCTCTCTTTTGTTTAAAATCAACCAACCAAATTAAATTTAAAAATTGAAAAACGATTTGAAAAATTGTAAATAGTGAAAACCAAACTTTTTTCTGATTAAGGTTTTATTTTCAAAGAATATATTTCAACCAGGTTTGGATTGAATTGATGATTTAAGTTTAAACAAACTCTTTTCATTTGAGCAACACCATCAATAAAAATAAAGTAATGTTCATTTTGATCAAGTGATATTCTTATCGTTTGAATGAAAGTTGAGAGTAATGTGCTCTCAAGATTTTTCTCACTCTATTGACCATATTATTATTTGAACATTCTCATTAACACAGCTTAAATGTTCTCATTAATGGTTGAACATCTTATTAATGTTCGAGTAATAACTACTTGTTAGGATTAATCCAACAAAAGTTCCTAAAAACACCTCCATTGTCCTAGGGCACTTGAGTGTCCATGACATAGGTCATACTTAAGTGTTTGAAATTAATGTTTGAGCCATAAGCTATATCGCTTTGAGTGTTTCCTCTAATATTTTAGTGATATTATTTCAAATGAGAGAATTGTCTCAGTATCTCATTCACTAACCAACGTTTGAGTTATGCGCCATGTTGTTTGAGCAATCAAACGACATTAATGATTACACACTATTTAGACTTTTCCTGAGTGATCACACGTTAATCAAGAAATATATTCAACTTACTCAGATTACACAATGTTTCCTAATGATTTTTCAACATTTATAAGATTTTTTTTTTCTAATTTCAAATCATTCATAAAGCAATATAAGCATATAACAATACATATCAACATACTAAACCACCATTCACATTAAAAAAAACCATTAAATAAAAATTAAATTTAAAGATAACAAATAATTAATTACTATATTAACTAAATTAGATACTATTATGTAAAGTAAAAAAATATTTTTATTTAAAATAATTTCTATTATTAATAAAAATTATAAACTAGTTTTTAAATTTTCATCTAATTAAATACAAATTAATATCAAACTTTATACCATTCATACCTTTAAAAAGAGCCACCAATTTGTGAAGTGATATTAATTCTCCTTGGATTAAAACTTGCCTTATCAATAAAAATAATATATGTGATCCATAAACCAAAATATTTTAGAACTAAACTTATGACTCATAATCATTCACATAAACAAAACAACATCCCATATGATTAACCTAGAAGCAAAATATGAGAAGTTTTGAAATATTGTCTTTATTTTCCGTACTATTTCTCTCTTGAGTTCAATATTAATACTTAAGAGTTTGTTCTTGTCCCTACAAAAAGTCTTAAGTTGTAGTGGTTAGAGATATGAATCTTGAATAGAAATCTTTGAAGATCAAGGTTGAAGAGTGCTACACTTCACCTGCATTTAAAATATTACAACCATGGGACTTGCCAAAGATTTTCCCATTTTATAATATTCATAATTAACAACCTTAATATTCGTAATATTCATATCAACCTTGATCCCATATTTTATATATGTTTCCTTATAAAAACAACTTTATAATATACAAATACGTGTTAACAGTTATTGACAGATTATTGTTAGGAGTTTAAAATGAAACCACATGAAGTACGTTAATAGTTGGCAAATCGAGAAGCACACATGGTTACATTTTTAAATTTTACGGAATATTAATTATTTAACCTCACATAAGTATCATGTTCTATTTGATCAAGTATTTATTTACAAGAGCATTAGTTTATGTTCTAATTAGTTGTTCTCATAGTTGTCAACAAAAATATCTCATTATGATATTAACATTCGCAATAAAAAAAAAGTCATAATATATACTTTATTATTTATAAATTCAAGATAATTTCTGTCTAGAATCTAATATTTCAAAATATAATATGTGATTTTACATACATTTTCCTCATACACTTCAACATTTACCTTGAAGTTTGTATGGGAGGTTAGGGTTGTTTATCAATTTGAATTAGCCCATCAATTTAAAATTTTAAATCCAACAAATTGCTTCACAATTTTAGCCATTAAGTCTCAATCAAACCAACCAAATTTTTATTTCAATTGATTTTAATATTTGGTTTACAACTTATACAAAATTAGGTGAATTTGAGCCAAATGAATTTTATATTATTAATTATTTTGATTTCAAATCTTTTGAGATTATGTCATTATATTATAGTTAATCAACGCATTCGAAGTATTATTCATTTTAAAGTTCAAAGTTTTATCACAATTTTATTCTCAAGAGCTCTAAAGTAGACAATATATCGGATGTCGGAAAATTCACACCTTATGTAGGAATGGAAAAATGATTCTAAAGACGAACTCTTATTCTCTTAATCTTTGACTAGAATGTTTGTTCCAGTACACTATAATCTCATATCACTTAGGAGTTGAGGCTAATGACAACTTAAATACACATTTTTTCCTTAACTCATCCAAAAACCCCTTTTAAAGACAAAACTATATATGACGGAACTCAAAGCTCCAAAGCAGATAATACCTTAAATGCAGTAAGTGACGTTAGTGATACCATTTCAATGTACTTGAGGTCGAAACCTTAATTATTATTTTTATTGTAATTTTTATTATTATCAAGTTGATTGAAGAGAATTACAGTAAAATATACTGTTTATACTTTTAATGACAAAATGTGAATTTTTAAATAAAATCATATATACTCTTTTTATATTCAAAGATTAATATTACGAAGTGGACTTTAGGCCTAACTCAACCCCATAAAACCGGTTCTCAAAATGGCTCAACCCCATAAAACCGACTCATAGGATTGAGGTTTGCACCCACTTATATACAATGAAAGGCTCTAATCTCTAGTCGATGTGGGATCTCCAACACACCCCCCTCACGTCGAGACTGCCAACTCGTGCGTGGGACTATATATTATGGGTGGT
>Ga0123342_1002646_pt1 | contig 29546 bp, 23 predicted proteins | sample Turbeawhitnodule_FD_89960 | JGI IMG/M metagenome (GOLD analysis project Ga0123342, IMG submission 89960) | Root nodule microbial communities of legume samples collected from Mexico - Turtle bean Mexico white nodule | ecosystem: Host-associated > Plants > Roots > Nodule | place: Mexico: Nepantla... | reverse complement strand
CTATTTATTTTCCAAATACAATAATTTTTCATTTATCTATTTATTTCCAAATTCAATAACAATTTTCTTCATTTTTTAATTAATCAAATAATCAAGTTATTGTATTACATTACCGTCAAACATTATCCATACACGATTATCCGATTTTTTGTTCCTTAAAACTAACACTCTTAGAAAATTATGTATCAAATTAATTTTTAACATTACATAACTTACTACCCAATATATAAACAATAAAAAAAAAATTATGACGTGGCAGAAGTCGTGCTAAGTTGACACGACTTCAGTATGACATGACAGAGTCGTGTCTAATTGGAACGATTTGTGCATATGAAGTCGTGCCGAATTGGCACGACTTGTCTAAATTTGTAATTTTTTTTAAACGAAGCTCATTTTGGTAAAAAGAAAAAAAAAATCTTATCATAGTCAAAAACCCTTTAATCTTCTTTCTCTTGTATTGTTGAATGATTCAATACTTAATTTATATACGTACTAACAATAATTTGTGAGCAGAAAGAAAATACTAACAATGAATAGGTCAATAAATAAATACATAAATTACAAAATAAACATAAATTAACTTAATGGCCACAAAGTATAAAGATTGATATCAGTTATCACGAAAATTAAACGAAATGAAGACTAAGCACTAGTGCAATAATGCCATTTTACAAATGTTTTTAATGACACTTAGCTAGAAGCCATAGTCTAAGAAAACACGCAGGCAATTATGTAAAAAAATTGCAAGCTTAAAACTATGGGTATTCCAAGACGGTCTTCAATGTCTAAAAGGATGATGGTTACCAACTCAAAGAGACGTCAAAGTCCTAAACAATTACGGTTGAATAAAAGATGGTCGTTGTATGCCATATTTTAGTACTAAAACCGCTCGGGCTCATATTTTTTTTTATTGAAGCTTAGATTCACTTTTACAATGATTTACATGAGAAAGAGGTTCTTATTTATAGGTATGGAAGAGAAGAAGTAGCGTGCTCATGAAACTACTCAAATCCTAGCTTGCATGACAAGTCTAGAAGTTTGTTTTAAACCTCTAGTTCCTATTCTACTTGTGACCTAAAATACAAGATCAAGAAGAATTTTTTTACTATTTACATATCCTTATCTTAGCATGAGTTGTGGTTTGAAGAATTTTTTTTACTATTTACATATGCTTATCGTAGCATGAGTTGTGGTTTGATGGATCTTCCCATTAGATTCTTAATATCATTCATATTATTAATTTTAAGAATACTAGTGGAACAGGTGCAAGTATCCGTATTTTTTTATCATTTATATATATTTATGTTTAATATTAAAATTTGAATGAACAATTTTATTATTCGCACTCTTATATTAACAATATAAATTTATAATACATTTTAAAAAATATGAATATACATAAGAAGACATATAAATTATCTAAGTGCACCTACTCATATGTGAAGGAAACATAGCAAAGATATTAGTTATATATGCTAAATTTACAAATATTTTTAATTTTAAAAATAGAGAAAAATAACCAATTTAAAACAAAAAAAACATTTCCAAAACAAATTGGCAAAAACTCAAGATCAAACTGTTCCGTGACTAATTTGAATCAAATTGAAGATTAAAAAAGCAATAAGAAGCATTATCCCATAATCAATCAGATTAAAAACAGTCAACGTAAAGTCAATCACAAATTTCATAAATTCACAGAAGTATAATAATAATTAAAAAAAACGAGTCTAAAACAACAGCGTACCAATTTCTCCACTCTTTCCAAATAACGTGGTCCACATTTAGCAACCGTTAATAAATAAAATAAAGTTATAAACTAAAAAATTCTTTGTTAACTGCTGAAATTAAAAAATAACCAAAATAAATTAACAAAATAAAATATAAATAAGGATAAAATAGGAAAATCATAATTGTATAATAGCAAATTGAAAAAAAATGAGTCTAAAACAGTAGCATATCAATTTCTCCACTCTCTCCAAATAACATGGTCCACATCTAACAACCATTAAGTGTCAATAAAAATAAAATACATTTTTAAAAATAAAACACTGCTTTGTTAACGGTTGAAATTATAAAATGACCAAAATAACAAAAATAAATTAATAAAATAAAATATTAATAAGGATAAAATAGGAACAAATTTGTGTACACAGAAAACAGTTATAATGGAAAATCCCTTTTATATATAAGTATAAATTATAATTATTATTAATATTATTATTATTAAGATTATTATTATAAATATTATTAATACTAATAAAAATATTATTATCATTAATATTATTATTATAATAACTAATATTATTAATATTGTTAATACCATTAATAATATTATTATTGATAATAATATTAATAGTACTAATATTATTATTAATAATATTAATAGTACTAATATTATTAATAATATTCATATATTATATTAATATTATTAATTTTATAATGTTAATAGTATCTGTGTTGGACAGAGTGCTCATGTGCTTGGGACCTCAGTCCACGGGCGTGGGTGTGGTCAGCTCAGTTATTGGGTCCAAAAGGTGGGTCATGAGTTCGACCCAGTTTCATTAGTAAACCCGATGGAGAATGATTTAAATAGAAAAAATAACAAACATTATTAGTTATATATATATATATATATATATATATATATATATATGAAGATATATACATTAAGCTGTTAGAATAGAATATATGTGAATATAAGTAGAGTTGTTAGTTAAATAAATAGGTGTGTAAAGTTATTAATTGAATACATGGCGATATTAGTTAAATGGTGAGCACCCGATAATAAGGGCGCACGAGATTCTGTTTTTCAAGTTAGCACCGTGAGTAAAGGTGCACGTAGGCAGAATATTCCTTTAGTTATGTTTTGAATTGAGATTATATTCTCTTAAGAGAAAGTTATTAAAAGGATAGTTATTTATAAAAAGGACTTGAGACCCTCAGTAAAGGTACATTGTTTCTAAATACTTTTCTTATTTTGTATTCTCTTACTAACTTGATTGTCAGAGTGTGATCAACAGGTAGAACCCCCTATGTCCCAACGGAACCAAGTTCTAGGAAACGAGAAGACGCCGAATAGAATATAAAGGAGATAGGTTAGAAACGGAGCTTCCCACCCAAGTCAACTAGCGAGAGAGTCAACCAACAAGAACAATATCCATACCTACCAACTTTAGTTCATAGATAATATCCACCAACTTCAGTTTGTAGGTAATACCCATTAATTCTAGTTCGTAGGTAATACCACCAACTTCAGTGTGTATGTATTACCTACCAACTAGGGTCCATAGGTAGTACTCACTAACTTGAGTCCGTAGGTAATACCTACAAACTTAAGTCGATAGGTAGTACCTACCAACTTCAGTCCGTCGATAAATTCAAAAGTAATCTTGTATATATTTTTTTTTTAATTTTTTTTCATTATTATTTTTAATTTTTTCTTATTATTTATGATCATTATTTATAAATATTAGTTATGATTATTATTTATATTATAATAATATTATTAATACTACTCATATAATTAATATGATTAATATTATTCATATTATTAAAACTATTAAGATTTTTTATATTTTTATATTATTTATATTGTCAATATTATTAATATTATAATAATTATATAATTAAAGATATTAATATTAATAATAATGTTTAAAAAAATATTTATATTAATAACGAATTTACTTAGGGATATCGATTTGTAGGTATAATTTGTGGATAATGTAAAATTTACCTACGAACAAAGATCTTTGTGTAAATATTAATATAAATATATTATAATAATAACAATAATAAAAATTGAAATATTAATATTAATAATAATGTTAAAAAAATATTTATATTAATAATAATATTGAATTTATCTGTAGTTAATGTTGAATTTATCTACGGATTTAGATTTGTGGATAACATTTCGTAAATAATGTTGAATTTACCAACGTATCTAGATTTGTGGGTAATATTTGTAGACAATGTTAAATTTACGTACGGATTCCGTTCCATGTGTAATAATCTGTTGAAAAATCTGATTTTTTTTTTGCAGTGAAACTTGTTATCCTAAAAAGAAAAAGTGATTTTATTTGTGTGACTTTCATAAGATGTTTGATGATCCAAATGCCAAGGTCAACCAAGGATAATGTGTCCTATTTCCAGGCGAACAATATCACACAAAATATGTTCTTTATATTTCCCAATGGCACACTAATTTGGTTTTTAACTATGATACCCCTATCTTGATTTATCCAATCTAGCTTATGAAGGTGATGATTGGGTATAATAGTTAAGTTCAATTTCTTAACTATTCTAGAGCTACAATAATTACAACAAGAGCTACTAGCCACAATGACTGAACAAATATCTAAAACTTTACAGCGTGTGTGGAACAAATTCTCCTGTTGAGATTCTTCCAACTGAGATGGTTTACTTTGAAGCAACCATTTGACTAAGAGTAACTCCCCTGTGCAGGGTTGAATTTCTTCTTTAGTGTCTTGTTCTTTTAAAATTATATTTGTTTTTTTATAAGAACACTCAGAAGAATAATGTCCTTTTTTTCAAGACACTTAAAACATTGAGTAGCCTTAGTTATAACTTCTTTAGAAGAGTCTTTATTATGTTTTTCTTTTTCCTTTTGCTTTTCCCTTTGCCTATCTTTATCTCGTGGTCTTTTTTTTTTTCTTTGGACGAATATCCCTCCCTTTTATAATCCTTTTTGATAAATGAGGAATTAGAGTGTGTTTTCTTATAAGATGTTTTATTTATTTATTTGTTCCTCTACTCTAACAAAAGGTTGAACTAAATCATTTAAATCATTATAGGTTAATAATAGCTCAACTTTATCCCTAATGTCAATATTAAGACCACTTTGGAATTGAGCTATGGATAATCTTGGTTCTTCCCTAATGCTTTCCCTTAACAAGAGTAAATCCATTTTTTGGCTATACTCTTCCACACTCATGTCTCACTATTGAAAGCAATGGAGTTTTTGCATTAACTCCTCCCTATCATTGTAAGAAGGCACATATCTCCTCCTAAGGGCAGCCATAAGTTCATTCCAATATCCTAATCTGAGGGTTATGATGAACTTAAAGGTCTCTAATAAGTTTTGTCCACCAAGTCATGGCTGGACCTTGAAAACTCAAGGTAGCTAAGGTCACTCTTTTTTCCTGGTCAATACGGTGATAGTAAAAAAATTGTTCAACCTTCATCTCCCAGTTCAAATAATCTTCAACATTTTATTTACCATAGAAAGGAGGAAAGTCAACCTTAGGTTCCATAGGGATACAATTATTCCTGTTTCTTGGTTGTCTAGGAATGTGTTGGTAATAATCTATATTATGATGACTACTTTGAAATCTCTCACTATGGCAATACTGGTTCACTTTTTTAAAGAGCTACATCTAGTCCCATCTCATACCAAGGTGGTTTTCACTAAAAAATGAAATTCTTTTACAAGAAATACACAAAATTGTTCTTTAACACTACAAGAACAAAAACACACACTGCAACACCCTGTTACAACAGAAAAATCCACCAAGAAACCTTATATTGGCCAACAATCAATACAAAAAAATAATACAATAAAGAATATAATGAATAAACCTAAATAGTGAACAAGAAATACAACTAGATCTCTTAATTTCACAATAATAGTAAAATATCTTTGGCTTCAACAAGATGATGCAAATTTTTCTCCAAGAAACCTCAAAGATTTCTCAGAAATAATTTCTCAAAAAAAAAAAAATGATTCACAAAAGTTCTCTTAGATGTAAAGTTAAAAGTTTATGTGTTACCTTATTCTGATACAATGCAGACCTTATTTTAGAGAATTCACAATGGAAATTTATTAAAAAGTTGTTGTTTAGTATAATCAATATGTTGAAAAACTTGAAGTAACTTGTTGATTTTATATAAAGAAATATAACTAGCATAAAGTATGATTTTTCTCATATGGAAAGAATTCAAACTCAAAACATTTCTTATATAACATATTAAAACATGGTTTTCAGTATATAAAATTTATTTCAAAAAATGCTAAAAATCGTAAGTATTTTCAATCAATTGATCTAAAAACTAATAGATTGAAAAATTGTAACTTTCGAGAAATCAATTTAAAAACCAGTTGAAATTTTTTTAACCAGTTAAAAAAGTTTGTTCTTGGATTCATCATCATCTCTTAAATGAAAAATAAATCAAAGACACAAGGCAAAATTAAAGACAAAACTACCTAGACACATATGACATGAAATCTTCAAGAAGGCTTCATCAAACCCAAATGTTGAATCCTTGAGATGTCCAACAACTAGGACCACTTAAGTAGCAAGGCTTTTATAACCAGAGCTTACCTTAGATAGTGCTCACTAATGTATACTCGGAGAGTCTTCAAAACAATTTTGCATACACAAGTGTGTGTGTGTGATACAAATGTCAATGTAAAGACCAAAGGAAGGTCTACTAAGCGAGTTAAGAATCAAATTCCCTAGGTGTCATGGAGACATAGAAAGCAATCAAAAAATGATAACAAGGAAGAAAATAAAAAAGAAAACAAATTAATGTAAGTGATAAAAACTAGACGATAACCTAAGTGAAAGTGCAACTGACACTCGAAACGAATTGACACACTTCCACCCTAAGAAGTCATGCACTATTACAATGTTTTTCAAGAGGATTGCCTTTGAGGCATTTTCCAAGTTTTATGAAAATATAAGCAATGCAATAAAAGAAAAAATTACAACAATTTTTCACAACACAATGTCAAGGAAAATTATAAACTATTGCACTTGTCATTCCTTAAAAAAAATCTAAAATCATGTTTGGTCTTTAAAATGGAATCCCAATTTCAGAACTGAAATTGACTCCTCTTGATCTCTCCTTTTCCCTTGGTAGTAGGACAAGCAACTTCAAGCTCTAGGCTTTCACTTGCTTCAAGATCTATGTTCCTCAATCCCATATCCAAGAGGTCACAAATTAAACCAAGAAAAAAATTTGGAAAGTTGTACTCAAATGGAATTTATATGGAAAAACTGAAAGAATACAAAAAATTATGACAAGGAACAATTAATGGATAAAAATAAATAAAATCAAGCACAACAATAGGAGTTCCTACCGAAAGCTCTAGAGTATTGATCCTGCCTGTTGGCCAGAACGTCGGAGCCTTGCCTCGTCTTTACTGGATTGGCTTTGCGCAGCGCTAGCTTCTGTCCTTCTCCTTGATTCACCTCAAGAACCTGCAAAAGACAGAACGGCGCTGCTGCGTCCGATCGCACTCCGACGCCCAAGTCAACGACTGAACCAGCAAAATACTAAGAGAAAACGAAGAACTTCGAAGAACTTCGAAGAACCGTGCAATGTTCTCTCTCAGCGTACTCAAGTTCTCTTAAGTGCAAAAGGTGTTCTGAATGCGCGCGTACCTTACGAAGTTTGTTAGAGTCTCTTATATACCTTGGCATTTTCTCTCTCCTGACGGTTACACATCTAAACACGTGGCTTGCATCCAGCTGTGCACGTGTCACCATCTGGAGCGTCCTCTGCTTGGGCGTCACTTCTTACTCTTCAGGCTTCCTCGACTAAGTTGCTTATGTAGGGAGCTACTCAGCGTATAGTTGCCTTGGAGCGCGATCTTTTCTGTGTGGCGAGTACGGGTGTCTTCATACACACCAACCTTGTGGTCTCGCCTGCCGCTGTTATATTCTACTTTACTCACTTCACCGTGCCTGCTCGGGTAGGCCGTTCCCCGACCTCAACTTCTGGCCAGCCAGGGAATGGCCACATGACAACTTCATCCTCTCGGCGATCTCCGGTCACCTTGTCGCCTGGGTTCACATCCGGCGACTACGACACAAACCTTGTGACCGCCGGTTTAGGTATGCTAGAGATCGGGGCACGCCAACTTAACGACTGGCGACTACACGATCCCCCGACTTCCTTCCCTTCTGCCAGCCAGGTGTCCCGTTCAACACGCCTATGTTATAGCTTGCTGCCACGTCATCTATTCCGACTACCTGGGCGGTACACAAGCCCCCCAGTCTTAAGCAAAGACTTGTCCAGCGAAAAGACTAAAGTGTCACATCACTATCGACCTACGTGGCGCTGGCGCGGAATTCCAAACGTTTGTACCTTCTGCTTTCCTGACGCTCCACAAAACCCCTCGTGTACCGCCCAGGAGTTTGTTCGACGTTTTTGCCATTCGATTGCGTTTCCGCTTAGTGAATCGGGAGGTTGCTGGAGAATAAGTGGTTCTGTGATATAGTTGCGGGTTTCTTTGAAGATTTCGACGTTCGAATCTGTCGGCGGTGTTTCGCGGCTGCGTTTTCGGAAGCTCGTGGGAGTTTGAAGGTTTCCGACTGATTGATTGCTGGATCGATCACTGCTGAAGGAGATTTCGTTCGTCGAGCTTTGGTTTGCTGAGTTTTCATGAGAAAGATGAGAAGCAACCGTTCAAGTCCAGTTGTGCCAGTTGCTGCTGAAGGCGCCATGACCATGGCGCAGATGATGGAGGTCATGTGAGCGTTGCAGGCGAATGTGGAGGCCTCGCGCATAGAACAGGCAAAGATGCACGAGGAACTAGTCGCCTCTCAGGCCAGGAATGAAGAGCTCAGTAAAGTGACTGAGGAGTTGCGTCAAGCTCTTCAGGAGCAGAGAGGACGCCCGGTCGCTGAAGAGGTTGCGCCTTCCTCGCCACCTCGCGTTTTTCCCTTGCCATTTGCTCAAGCGATCACAAACACGCCTATCCCTGCGAGCGTGGTACCCGTGAAGGCTATTTTCACCGGCGTGGAGGATCCCGAGGCGCATCTCACCACGTTCCACACGCAGATGATGTTGTCGGGGGGCTCGGACGCTGTGTATTGCAAAATGTTCGTGAGCACGCTCCAGGGAACGGCGCTGGAATGGTTTGTGAGCTTGCCTACAGGTCACATAACCAATTTCCAGCAGTTTTCGAAGCTTTTCGTAGAGCAGTACATTGTGAACAAGGCGCCACCCAGGGTGTCTTACGACCTGTTCGACATAAGGCAATACCAGGGAGAATCTCTCAGGGACTATCTGAATCGTTTTGGAGCACAGATGGTCCGCTCGCCTGCTAAAGACGAGGAGATGCTGGTATACGCCTTCAAAAAGGGGGTGCTGTCGGGACCTTTCTGCGAGGCGTTGATTAGGGCTCACCCCGCCACGTTTGCTGAGGTCAGGCGACTTGCGGTGGACCACATCGCCGACGAAAGTGAAGTCGCTGAGAAGAGAGGGAGCGTAGCCCCAGCTAGGCCACGTGCTCAGACCAGGGTCCAGCCGCAGAGGGTGTTGGAGACAGCGGCAGCCAAGAGGGATCAAAGGACTCGCCATCCTTATGACCCAAGGAAGAACAAGGGCCGGGCCCAGGGCGCCCTAGGGAGTATAATCGCCCGCCAAAGCATAAGTTTGTCATGGGATTGGCGGATCTAATCGCCATTCCCAACATAGCAGCCAGGCTTAAGGCACCAGAAAAGATGGGCGACAAGGTGTTAGGACCAAAACCAGACGCTTGGTGCGAGTTCCACCAGAGTTTCGGTCACATCGTTGGTTCTTGTTTGGCACTGGGGTACCAACTCGACGACCTGGTCAGGAGCGGCTTCTTGAATGATTACCTGCTGGACAGGAGGACGGGGGGCGCGTCGAGCTCCCAGTCGGCGGGTGATGAGGTTCAACAGCATGAGATGCCCACTCATGGTGAGATCCACACCATCGCTGGCGGCTTCTCGGGTGGTGGATGCACCGCATCGCAGAGGAAGAGATATGCGAGGTCGGTGATGACGGTGGACATGTTCGAAGACCACTCGCCAGATATGGACATCACGTTCACAAAAGAAGATCTCAGGGACGTTGTGCCTCACGACAACGACCCCATAGTTATCTCGCTTGTCACAGCGGGAAGGAGGGTTCACCGGGTGCTAGTGGACCAAGGAAGCTCGGCGGATGTGATGTTCTGGCCGACTTTCACGCAGCTGCAACTGCCCCTTGACCAGCTGAGACCTTATGGAGGGTGCTTGTCGTGAATGCTCCCTCGGCATATAACATTCTGTTAGGAAGACCCACACTCAACAGAATAGGAGTTGTGCCCTCGACCAGGCACATGAAGGTGAAGTTGCCGTCTATGGAGGGGGTGGTGATCACCATCAAATCTGATCAGAAGGAAGCAAAGAAGTGCTATGAAAACAGCCTGAAAAATAAGAGGTCAGTAAATTACATTACGACCACCCCGCCTCCCGGTGTGAAGTCCGGGCTGACGGCAATGGAGGAGATCGCCGGCAACGATGTCGTCATGATAGATGTTGAATCAAGGGAGGAGAACGCCGATCGGGAGGAAGAGGCGAGGAACCGCCCAGAGGAAGCGAGGGAACTGGGAATCGCCAAGGCGGTGATCGCCAGGGAAACCCGACAAAAACCCATCGAGGAGTGGCTCGAAAGGGAGATCAGGGGAAAGGTCTTCAAGCTGGGAAGATCTTTGGAAGCTGAACTCCAAGACCAGATCACCAAGGTGATAGAGCGGCATCTGGATGCTTTTGCATGGTCTGCCTCAGACATGTCAGGGATCGACCCCGATTTCTTGTGCCACCATCTAGCGATGGACAGCCAGGTCAGGCCAGTACGGCAGAGAAGAAGGAAGTTTAATGAGGAGAGGAGGCAGGCGATCAGGGATGAAACACATAAGCTCCTCGCTGCGGGCCATATCAGGGAAGTACAGTACCCTGAGTGGTTGGCTAATGTCGTGCTGGTGAAGAAAAGCAACGGGAAGTGGCGCATGTGCGTCGACTTCACTGATCTGAACAAAGCTTGCCCAAAGGACTCGTATCCTTTGCCAAGCATAGACGCCTTGGTCGACAGTGCTACGGGGTGTAAGTTGCTCAGTTTCCTGGACGCCTTCTCAGGGTACAACCAGATAAAGATGCATCCCATGGATGAAGAGAAGACCGCCTTCATGACTGAGAGATCGTGCTACTGCTACAAGGTGATGCCCTTTGGGCTGAAGAACGCGGGGGCCACGTACCAAAGATTGATGGATAGGGTACTTGCACCTATGCTGGGAAGGAATGTGCAAGCGTACGTGGATGATATGGCCGTGACCTCGCCACAAACGAGCAAGCACGTCGCGGACCTGGAGGAGTTGTTCACCACAATCGCCAAGTTCAGGTTGAAGCTGAACCCCGAGAAGTGCATTTTCGGCGTGGAGGCGGGGAAGTTCCTGGAATTCCTCTTAACTGATAGAGGAATAGAAGCAAATCCTGATAAGTGCGCTGCCATCTTGGAAATGAGGAGCCCGACTACCGTGAAGGAGGTGCAGCAACTCACAGGTCGGATGGCCGCCCTATCTCGTTTCCTGTCGGCTAGCGGAGAGAAAGGCCATCCGTATTTCCAATGCTTGAGGCGAAACAATAAGTTTGCCTGGACGAAGGAGTGTGAAGAGGCCTTCGTTAAGCTTAAAGAGTACCTGGCAAGCTCGCCGATCTTGTGTAAACCACTGGTGGGAACCCCTCTCAGGTTGTATTTTGCTGTGACTTAGAGGGCGGTGAGTGCGGTGCTCGCCCAAGACCAAGACCAGGCCCAGAAGCCTATTTACTTCGTTAGCAAGGTGTTGCAAGGCCCGGAGGTGAGGTATCAGGCCTTGGAAAAAGCTGCACTGGCAGTGGTATTTTCGGCGAGGAGGTTGCGCCACTATTTTCACAGTTTTACAATACTGGTGATGACCGACTTGCCCATCCAGAAGGTCCTGAAGAAGCCTGATGTGCCTGGAAGGATGGTGAAATGGGCGGTGGAGCTGTCAGAGTTCGACATCAAGTATGAGCCCCGAGGACTGATCAAGGGGCAAGTTTTCGCCGATTTCGTGGTCGAGCTCTCGTCAGAGGCAGCACGGGTTGAAGGGGATGGATTTCGCTGGGTGCTCTCGGTGGATGGATCGTCAAACCAGCAGGGTAGCGGTGCTGGAGTTATTCTGGAAGGGCCCAACGGCGTGCTGATAGAACAGTCCTTGAGGTTTGCCTTTAAAGCCAACAACAACCAAGCGGAGTACGAGGCGCTGATCGCCGGAATCTTACCGGCCAAGGAGATGGGGGCTAGGGTGTTGATGGCTAAGAGTGACTCGTTATTAGTCACGGGACAAGTAACAGGCGAGTTCCAGGCCAAGGACCCACAAATGGCGGCGTACCTGGAATATGTGCAGGAGTTGAAGGGTTCCTTTGTCTCGTTTGAAGTAGTGCATGTGCCCAGAGAGCAGAATGCCCGAGAAGACTTGCTGGCTAAGCTCGCCAGCTCGGGCAAGGGGGGTAGGCAGAGGACGGTGATCCAAGAGACTCTGAAGACGCCTAGAGCATTTGTGACAGACCACCTGGTCTTTCAGATAAGCAAAACGACGGAGAAAGCGACGAGGAGTCACAGGTCTTTGACCCATGAGACTTTGAGATCGCCGAAAATAAGAGCATGCTGGGGGGAAAGGGTGAACACGACGCAGGTCTGCGCCATGCATGAGCCAGACACGTGGATGACCCAGTACCAGCGCTGCCTGGCAGATGGCCTTCTCCCGCTGGATCCGATGGAGGCTAAGAAGATAAAGAAGAACTCCAGCAAGTTTACAATGATTGATGGCGAGTTTTATAGGTTTGGGTTCACACACCCACTCTTGGAATGTGTGCACGAAGAAAAATGTAGGAGAATTATGGTCGAGCTCCATGAAGGGATATGCGGGAGTCACGTCGGGGGTCGAGCTCTAGCCGCAAGAACCCTCCGTGCAGGTTACTACTGGCCAACAATGAGGGAGGACTGCAAGAAGTATGCACAGTGTTGCAAGCAATGTCAGTAGCACGCCGATTGGCACAGAGCGCCCCAGAAGAGTTAAAGTCACTTTACAGCCCTTGGCCGTTTCATACGTGGGGAATTGACATCCTGGGACCTTTCCCATTGGCGATCAGGAAAATGAAGTACTTGGTGGTAGCGATCGAATATTTCACCAAGTGGATCGAAGCAGAACCAGTAGCCCAGATCACCGCACACAAGATCGAGAGCTTTGAATCGAAGAACATCGTGTGCCGGTTTGGTGTGCCTAAGCGCCTGGTATCAGACAACGGGACTCAGTTTGCAAGTCATCTGCTGGAGAAGTTGTGCGAAGAGGTGGGAATTCAGCAAGTGTTTGCATCCGTCGAGCACCCTCAGACAAACGGCCAAGTAGAATCCGCCAATAGGGTGTTGCTAAGAGGTTTGAAGAGAAGGCTGGAGAAAGCCAAGGGATCATGGGCCGAGGAGGTACCCCGCATCATCTGGGCGTACCACACCACTGAGCAGTCGGGAACCCATGAGACCCCGTTTAGCCTGGTCTATGGATGCGACGCAATGATTTCGGTAGAAATCCAGGAGAGCTCGCTGAGATTCCAGCACTTTGTAGCTAAACACTCGAATGAAGAAAGAAGGTTAAATCTGGACTTCCAGGAAGAGGTCTGAGAGGAGGCGAGAGTAAAAGCTGAGGCAGTGAAGAGGAGCATCGAATGAAGATACAACTCGAAGGTGGTGCCAAGGCAGTTTAAAGGAGGCGGTCTGGTGATGAGGAAGGCTCACCAATACGAGATGGAAAACAAGTTGTCGCCTAAGTGGACATGACCGTTCAGAATAACTGAGGCGCTCGGGAACGGCGCCTACCGCCTAGAGACATTGGAAGGAGGGGGGATTCCTCGCACTTGGAACTCCACACACCTCAAGTTATATCACAGTTAAAGCTTTGTAAGTAGAAACGAACGTAAAAGGCTTTCTGTTAAAACAGTTTGAAGAGGGGCACTCTTTTTCCCCTAAGGAGGGTTTTTAATGAGGCCACCCAATAAAAGAAGAGTTTTCAAGCTTAAGGTTTCTTGAGTTTGCATGCATGTTTGTGTTGAAAGTTTGTAGAAAAAGCGCATACTCTCAGTTAAAGTTTTTAAGTCCCCATCGTCTTTCGGCGATCGGCGACATCAGATTAAAATTTTTAAGGTCCTCGTTGTCTTTCGGCGATCGGAGGCACCAACCACGAATAAACAGAGAGACCTCAACGCCCCCGCATGACCTGGGGTGAGGAAAAGATAAAGTCCTTCTCGCCGACGAGCGAGTTCAGGCAAGATAAAGTCTTCCTCGTCGCGAACGAGTTCAGGTATGATGCGAAGGGTGGAAGAAGTAAAGGATAGCTAAGGTAGGTCCAGATAGAAGGCTCGTCGTTCTGGAACTCAGGGAGGTAGAAGGGGCTCCGAGAGGCACCTCTACCCCCAAGCGAGGGAACAATAGCCAAGTTACGAGGACAAAGACAGTTCACAGTGCCAGAATCCTATGGTGATTGGAAGAATTTCGGGCAATGACGAAAGCAAAGGCCCACCGCGAGGGAGCAAATCAAGGAGTAAACGGTGAAGCCTGCGGAATCGCTAAGTCAATTTATTTAAAGCGGTCTCTACAAGGAAAAGCGAAGTAAACAGAGAGACTAGGCGCAAAGACGAAAGAAGTTGCGATAGAAGTAGTAGCAGTTCAAATATATTACAAGTAATTATTACAAATGAAAAACGCACAAAAAGAGATGAACGCTAAGGTTTCAGAAAACAAGTGATGGAGGGAAGCGATTTAATCTTCGGAAGGCACGATCTTCCCATCCACCACTTCATTGCAGATCGACACCATGGAGAGGTCGAGCACAGGATACTGGGAAGCGACTTGCTCTAGAGCGGCGTCGAACTCCGCGGGCAGGATTTGAGCAGAGCTTTGCTCGAGCTCTTCCGCCTGTTGCTTTAACTCGTCAGCTCGTTTCTTCAGTTCTTCATTTTCTCCGCGAGCCTGAGCGAGATCTCCAGCAACCCTTTTATTTTCGTCCCGCGCCTGGGCCAGCTCCGCAGCAGTCTTCAGGTTTTCTTCCTGCGCCTTGGCGAGCTCATCCACGGCGTCGTCCCTCTCCTTCTCGACCTTTCCAAGGAAAACCTCCCGATCAGCTGACCTCTTTTCAAGGTTCTCTACCTTGGCTGCATCCGCCTTCATTGATGCCTCCAAGTTGGCCACCTTGAGCCTGTAGGGAACCAGCTTGCTCTCCAGCTCGATTTTCTCTTGAGCTAGGAGGTGCAGTTTCTGGCGCAGATCAGAGGCTTCCTTGCGAGCAACCCTCAGCTCAGCGTCCATGGCGTCCTCCACCCTTGAGTGATCGAACTCCGCCATCATCAGATCACAAGACAGTTTTTCTGCCTCAATCCTCTTCAGGCGGTTCTCCTCCTGGAGTGCTGAGACCTCGTCCTGAAGCCTCTTGTTGGAGCTCTTCATAGCCTTTGTTATGATCGAGGGGAGGTCCTCTGCCATCATCCTTAGCTTAGCTGTGAAGGGCCCCCAGACTTCTTTCCCTTCTGCAGAGAGAAGGTTGGCAGCTGCTGTTGGTGGAGGTGCTGAAGGGGCCTGGTGCTGACTTTCGCCACCACCCTCTTGAGATGTTTGAGCGAGGGGGGCTTCCTGGTGTGGTGGTGGAGTGGGGGATTCAGTTATGAGTATCGGTGAATTGTGGGCGCCTTCATTCCCACCGGGTGCGGCTTCAGCAATTGAAGTGGTTGAAGGGGGACCCTCTCCAGCAGACACAAACGGCGTGGAGGCGCTATGAGGGTTCTCTAGGAAGTTGGGATCGCCGCCTTCAACCACGGGGAGCGCGACCGCCAAAGTTGCTGCTTCGATTGGCGGTGTTGGAGCTGGGGGAGAAGGCGGTGTTGGTGTTGAAAGAGCGGGCGGTGAAGAAGGTGCCACCCTTTGTCTTTTGGTGACAAGGCCGTCCTTAGTTGCCTCATCATCCTCATCCTCATCTTCGTGAACCACTTGAGGGTTCTTCCTCTTTGGTTTCCTCAAGACGAGCTTTTTTCGTTGAGGGGCAGGCAGTGTCTCTGGAGGATCGAGACCCTGAGGAGGCGATCTGCCCTGGGCAGCGGCGATTTCCACCACCGAGTTGGGCACGGTTTGGGAACCCGTCGCCAACTTATGAGTTCGGGCGAGCGCCCTTAGTTCAGCTAATCTGTTTTTGCCCAACATGAGGTCTGCACAGGGTAAAGATAGAACAGTAAGCATAATGACAAAGATAAAATACACGAGTGTATGCACGAATAACGTAAACAAGTGGCACATGCATTCAAACCCAAGACTAGCATGCGGCAAACAAGACGCCCAATGGCAGGTCACAGAGATGCGAAATCAGTCCCAGCGCAAAACGAGAACCCAAGTGGTGAGGTAAAGGCTAACCTATGTGAGCTTCGAGCTGGCCCTCGAGGTACTCGAAGGAGATTATTGAAGAGGTAGGGAAGGTGATGTTGGCAGCTGCTACTTTCTTCCAGAAAAGGCATAGATCCCTGTCTAGCTCACTCATGGTGTCAAGACTTCGGGGCCTCCTGAAGCTCTCTTTGGCGTCTTTGTTCCCCTTGTATACCAGTACAAAGGGAAGCCGTCGAGCAGAGAAGGATCTTGTTCGTTGGCGCACACCTTCACAAATTTTCCCTTCCAGTCCTTGTAAGATTGCTGGAAAATGCAAAGGATTGACCTTCCAACAATCCCGTTCAGGCTGATCCAGAGGCGGTCTCCCGGATTCTTGGCCTCGAAAAGAAAGAGGAAAACGTCAACCGAAGCCGGCAGTCCCAGGTGCGCGCATATGATCTGGAACACTCTTACGAATGCCCAACTGTTGGGATGAAGCTGGGCGGGGGCGATGTCGAGCTCGGTTAACAGCTCCCTCTCGAAACGAGTGAAGGGAAGCCTGAGTTTCACCTTCTTGAAAAACGTCGCATAGAGAAAGCAGAACAGCTCGCCGTTGTTTGCTTTCTCATCTGCGCAGATTGGCTCATCTGGGAGGCAAGGCAGCACAACCATTTTGCTGTCGTGCTCCTTATGAAATGTGAGCTCGGATTGGTCCCCTTTCCGGAGGCGGTGCACGCCCAGCTCTATGTTTATGGAAGAAGTTTCTGTCAGGAAGGCTGAGGAGGCCCAAGGGTAAAGTTTCTTGTAATCTCTTGGAGGTAAGGGAGCTCCTCCGGCGACTGGTGGAGTTGCCTGAGCGGGATTGGAGTGAGAAGTTGCAGGCCTCTCAGCCTGGGTAGAAGGAGCACCAGATGCTCGTGGTAGGCTATGCGCTTGGGAATGAGGGTTTCGCGATGAAGGAGGAGGGTTCGCGATGGTTTTCGTGCGAGCCATCACAGGAACTGCAAAGGAAAAAGGAAAAAGGATGAATAAAGGTTACAGAGAGCGACTCGATTATGGACGAAGAGTGGAGAACGAACGAACGGGAGTTCGTTGAGACAAATGCAATAGAAGACGAAGCCCCAAGTTGCGAAAAGAAGGAGAGGAGGAAACAACCCACAGCATATGCACCAGACAGATAATGGATGATGCGAATCGGTTAAAATGCAGTAAGCATCAACAGATGAAGTAAAAGAGGTACCTTTCGATGATCGGATGAGCGTGGGAAGGAGTTGAAGATTGAGAGAGTTAAGAAGCTTCACAAGTTCGCAGAGAAAACTTAGAGCGTTTGAAAATGCAGAGAGATGATGAAACAGTGGAGGTGAAAGGGTTTAAGGGTTTTTTGAATGTTTCTGGAAGCGCAAACGGCAGTCGAAGATGACCGTTGATAAAGCCACGTGTCGAGCGATGGGGGAGAGGGGTTTTGTGGAGCGTCAGGAAAGCAGAAGGTACAAACGTTTGGAATTCCGCGCCAACGCCACGTAGGTCGACAGTGATGTGACACCTTAGTCTTTTTGCTGGACAAGTCTTCGCTTAAGACTGGGGGGCTTGTGTACCGCCCAGGTAGTCGGAATAGATGACGTGGCAGCAAGCTATAACATAGGCGTGTTGAACGGGACACCTGGCTAGCAGAAGGGAAGGAAGTCGGGGGATCGTGTAGTCGCCAGTCGTTAAGTTGGCGTGCTCCGATCTCTAGCATACCTAAACTGGCGGTCACAAGGTTTGTGTCGTAGTCGCCGGATGTGAACCCAGGCGACAAGGTGACCGGAGATCGCCGAGAGGATGAAGTCGTCAGGTGGCCATTCCCTGGCTGGCCAGAAGTTGAGGTCAGGGAACGGCCTACCCGAGCAGGCACAGTGAAGTGAGTAAACTAGAATATAACAGGGGCAGGCGAGACCACAAGGTTGGTGTGTATGAAGACACCCGTACTTGCCACACAGAAAAGATCGCACTCCAAGGCAGCTATACGCTGAGTTGCTCCCTGCATAAGCAACTTAGTCGAGGAAGCCTGAAGAGTAAGAAGTGACGCCCAAGCAGAGGACGCTCCAGATGGTGACACGTGCACGGCTGGATGCAAGCCACGTGTTTAGATGTGTAACCGTCAGGAGAGAGAAAATGCCAAGGTATATAAGAGACTCTAACAAACTTCGTAAGGTATGCGCGCATTCAGAACACCTTTTGCACTTAAGAGAACTTGAGTACGCTGAGAGAGAACATTGCACGGTTCTTCGAAGTTCTTCGTTTTCTCTTAGTATTTTTTTGGTTCAGTCGTTGACTTGGGCGTCGGAGTGCGATCGGCCGCAGCGGCGCCGTTCTGTCTTTTGCAGGTTCTTGAGGTGAATCAAGGAGAAGGATAGAAGCTAGCGCTGCGCAAAGCCAATCCAGTAAAGACGAGGCAAGGCTCCGACGTTCTGGCCAACAGGCAGGATCAAGTATATTATCTAAACCAAAAAAAAAATATTCTAGAATGATCTGGTTGAGGCTCATAACATTTTTATGGAGAAAAATGTAGATCGAATTAAGGAACCAAAATTTTATGATAGATTGGTTAACACAACTTATGATTTGAGAAAAACATTTGGAGACAAAAAAATCAAGAAAACAATTTCAAACAAATTAAAAAAGTTAGGCGAAAACACAACCAGGATCACAAATGCTCAAGACTAGTTACAACACCGACAAACATTCATATAAACTTTATGTAAATTATTCTAGGTCAAATTTGAATCCCAAATTTTAACCACAATTTCAAAATACAATAAGGAATCATCGTTATAAGTTCTAGTTCAAGAAACACACTTAGAATTTTAACAAATAATTTACAGAAAGCATAAAAGTCACAACTCAAAATTTTCACACTAAGCATCTGACTTTTACAATTTATAATTTTTTTTTTCTAAATTTAATTTTGATGTGCCTTTTTAATACAACATTATAAATACCTTGAAATGTTTATGTTTAAAATTTGATAACAAAATTCGACATAAATTGTTTAGAACAAATTTTCCAATCTAGTGCACTTGTGAACCAAAGTTTCAGGTAAAGAAACCTATAGAGTTAAAGGAAAATTAAACAAGAATTCAAGACATGATATGAATTGATGTATGAAGAAACTTGTTATGTACTAAACCAATTTAGAAACTCAAGTCACACAAAATGAAAATGCAACAAAGCTTATTAAAAAAAATAATTCATATAAGTAAAACAACAAACACCTAACAGATTTCATTAAGGCATCTTGTCAAACAGGTGGTGAACTCAAGCGAATAACAAGAATTCATAAAATTTTTGGAATCACATGACCACTACAAAAAAATCATTTAATAGAAACTAATTTTAGAGAGCAAATATAATCAGTCGCTATATTCACTAAATTAGATACTATTTTAGAGAATAAAAAAATTATTGGTATCTAAATTAGTTTTTATTATTGATAAATAAATTCTAAATTGGTATCTACCAACTTTAAAATATAAATAATTGGTAGCTGATTAAATACCAATTTAGAAACTAATTATTTTTTATCTCTAAAATTCATTTTTATTTAGTGATTTGTTAGTAGTGGAAATCAAACATGACTGGGTCAAGTTATAAGCTAAAAATGAACCTAATCTAAGTTGATTTCACTGCTTGAAGTTGTAAGAAAAAAGATTAAAAGCAACCAGTGCATGCAAAGAACATCTAAACCGTGACTTTTTTTGGATGATTCAAGAAATTTCAATGCGTCTGAACCGTTTAAAATGTGTAAAACTTGATTTTAATCAGTCAATAGTATTACTTGGCATATGAGAATAGGAACAAGTATGAACTTTTGAACTGATGGTGATTAGATGGAATAAGTCTAGCTAAAAAATATCCAAGAATATATAATAACTGAATGATCTAGAATGAAAAGAATGTTATAAATGGGGAAGTCGGAAAAGTATGTCATGGAATGGAAATTAGAGTGGAGAAAAGAATGGTTTATGTGGGAATTACCTCTACTTGAAGAGTTCATGAATACAATAAAAGCACAAGCACCAAAAGTATAAGGCTCAAATAAATGGGGTTTCAAGGGAGATGAATATGATATTGACATGGATAAGTTTTTTAGAGTGTTATGAAAACCAAATGCAATCCCTAATGTAAAACATTTTTAGGATTGGGCCTTAATAGCATTGCAACTAGGGATAATTTGTTATACAATATACATGTATTATGTAAGCTATGTATCATGTCCAAAGAATAACATGAATCCTATCAACATTTATTCCTAACATGAAGGGTATTCCTCTTGGTTTGGAACATCACCAATAGATGAGTTAATATAGCACATGTTGCACATAATATGATTGTACAACATTTTCATCAATTCAACATGCCATGACTAAACAAGAATGGTAATCTTGTATGAAAAATAGTGTGGATGCCGATAATAAGAAAAATTTGGAAACATAGAAACAATATCATAGATGGGGAGGAAATTTTCGCTCAAGCTCAACTAAAATCTTGGGCATGGATTATGAATAAATAAAATATGGCATACTCATCTTATTCAGATTGGTGCTTAATAAATCCAAAAAAAATGTATTCTAAGCAATCAAAGTGAAATAGATATCTGAAATTCTTCGAGGACTAAATACTCACAAACATTATATGACTGTTGACCTACAAGTGTATATATCATAATGACAACCATATATGATATATGAACTGGTACATCTCAAGGTTGGACTAGTCCCACTAATACAAAATGCAAAATTTAGTTTGGTGGCAACATGTTCCAAATGTTTTATGTGATAGGGGAACAAGTTTAGTGCAAGAATGAAAGAGTACAACTAAAGACACAGGGAGTAAAATGACTAATTCCCAATCTAGCAAAGGTTACATGCTTGGAAATTTTTGGGACAAATGTAATCAAAATATAATAACTTTTTGAACCTGAATTTTGTTCATTGAGTTATGTGGGATAACAAGTAGACTTGTTGTGTTTTGGAGAATAATTCAAACCAATTCCACAATTGCTTTAACTAAAAATAGGTGAAGAAGATTAACTAAGACCAAAATTTTGACAACAAAAAATTGCTAATCTAATTGTTTTAAGGCAAGAACATGATACAACTTAGCAAATAGGGATATCACAATGCAATTAATTACTTGATAAGTATGTGACAAAAACAAATGGTTTCTCTTTTAGAGATGACAATATGTCCCTTTCCATGTTTATGGAACAACATAGGAGTTGAGGTAGTACTCTACTCATTATGTTTGGGGTTCCTTTTGTGAGGGTGAGAAAGTTGGGCTGCACTAAACTCCTATTTACCTCGTCTCTCTTTTTAATGTAGAGAACTTTTCCTATTTGTAAAAGGGTCAGAGTACCCTAAATACTCCCATATATTTATTAAATTTGTTTTGTTGACAAAAAAGCTTTATTTATCCAAGTAATTTTAGGATTTAGTTGCTTCGATAAAAATATTTCATAACTAAGAACAACATAAGAACAAAACTGATTTGCAAAAGACAAGAATAAAGAGAGAAAAGAATAAATGCATAAGGAATTATTATGGTTAACTCTTTCTCAAAACTACATCAAGTTACCTAGCCGCACCATTCAAGCTCACACTATGTCAATGTTATTACAAACACTCGTCTAATATAAAAAACACAAGAAATCAAATCTTCAACCCTACATGAGTGAATGTCCAATACAATAACACCATGTTAGTGCATTAGGACTTACTTAAAACACAACAAACATTTCCTATCTAGGAACAACAAAAATACAAAAAATTGAAAAGTACAATGAAGCGAATTCACTTCAAATGCAACTAACATAATAGCAGAAGAAAATATAGGTTAAACTCTATGTTTCTCTCTCACACAGGGAGTGATCTTGAAATTACATCAAGAGAGTTCCAAAAAACTCGCAAGCTCTGAAATAACTCTTGCCTAAAAATAAAAAAGATTTCAAGTTCAAAAATTGTGTTGAAAAGTTTAAGAATAAGAGAATTATATTGATTTTAAACTTTTAATTTTAAGAGATTAAATTGTATTTTAATTTGTTAATTCCACTTACTAGTAAAATTTATAGATTAAATTAATTTTTAATAAATTAAAATAGAGTAGGTCAAAATCTTTTGAAAGCACACGAAAGATTAATATATTAAAACTAGTTTTAACACATTAAAAACATTCCCACCGAACTACGAAAAGCTTTAAATAATCTTAATCTATTAAAACGAATATTTAATAGATTGAAATGCTCTCAACTTTCATTTTAGACTCAGACAAAAATATTTTAATAGATTAAAATCTTTTAATCAATTAAAAATCTTGTCACAAATATTAGTTCTAAAATGAATTTGATGACTTTCTAATAGTAATTATAAGATCAAACTTCTCAAAGACAAACTTACATATAAACTAACTTCAACATATCACATTTGAATACGAGGATCATTGCTACAATTAAAACAAAAATATGGATAATGATACATTAACAACTCACATTTTTATACAACTCTCAATACTATTATTTTAATATTTTTTATATGATTTAATTTTAAATTTATTTTTTATAAAATATATTTATTTATAAACTCATCACATTAAAAATTGTATACAACTCTAAAGGTTATCAAACTATCATTTTCCCAAAAATATGTATGCTAGCTATAAGTTTGGGCTTGGGTATGTAGTCAACAACTGGAAGTTGAAAGCTGGGCTTAATATGCAGGTGCCAATTGGAAACGGGGCTTAGTATCAAGTGCTAGTTAGAAGCTGGGCTTGAGGAGAAAATAAACATGTGGGTGTCAGTGCAAGTTGGGCTTCATGTGCAGGTGCTAGTCAGAAGACTGTTTCTTCCTGCACCTCCAAACCTTCTTCTCTCACCTCCATAAGTTTTCAAATTTTCAAAAATGGCCCTTTATAATATTCCAGATTACGTAATCCAGAAGTCATTTTTCAAATTTGTAATTAGCTACCGGATTAACTAATCCGGAAGCCATTTTTCAGATGCATGATTATTCTCCGGATTACATAATCCGGAAGTTTTATTTAACTTCCGGATTATGTAATCTGAAAGTCTTTTTTCAAATGAGTTTCCGAATTACATAATCTGAAAACTACTCTATGGGGGTGACACAAGAAGGACAAAAATGTATTTTCATGTTGTGTATGGAGGTGGCAGAAGAAGATATGGAGGTGCAGGAAGAAACAGTCTAGTCAGAAACTAGGCTTTATATGCAGGTGCTAGTCAAAAGCTGGGCTTCGTTGGGCTTTAGTATGCAAGAGTTACTTGAAAGCTAAACTTTGATATGTAGGTGACAACTGAAAGCTAAGTATCAGGATAAGTCACAACCATTTCAATTTCTAGAATGAAGAAATAGATCAGTTCACAAATATGACAATGTTATGGATAAGTTCTTTGTACTCAATCTATTTTATTTTGCAACAGGGATGTATTCTAGTCAACAATTAGAGACTAATTATTTCGAAACATAGAGATAACTTATTTGGGTCTTAAATTATTCTATCAGTCTTTTCCATACATATAACTAGGAATTCAACCCCTTGGAATCATGCTTAAGATAATCATTTACAAATTGTGATGGTCTTTGTACTTTAATTTCATATCAATTGTACGTATTGCAATCTAGTAGAAGGTAAAGCTTTCAGTTTTGCATAAGATTATTCATTCAATATGGATCCACTGATACTTCAACAACAGAAAATGGCATTACAATCTTCAATGGTTCACATACCACTGAAAAATTTACAGAATCAATTCAGCAATAGATCCGCAAACAAATGAGATAATACTATCCAAATCATCGAAGTTGACAAAGCATCTTATATACATTCTAATAAAATTTCAAATCACCATTACATACTAATCAAGTAAACACATCATTTACTTGAGTGTTCATGTTCTATCTTGCCTCAAAAATTGTGAGGGACATCTCATTTCTTGATAAAAGATTGCATGTTTTCAATGATGATACTGATTCAGGAATACAGCCTCCTGTGTAAAATCCAGGAGCTTTTGGCCGAGGCAATAACTTCTCGCCATTCAGCATAGGAATGACAACAGACATGTCTGGCCTATCTTCTGGTTTTTGTTGCACACATAACAAACCTACGTGTATGCATCTTAAGGCTTCAAAAGGAAGGCATCTTTCAAGTATTTGATTATCTATTAGTTCCAATGGCCTTTCTTCAGTCCATAGTCTCCATGCCTAAACTCAAGGAAATTAGTTAGCACAAACATACTTTTAATCTGTTTTGAATTCAGCTTTTTTGTAGTAAAGTGGATAGTAATTGTGCTTACATGCCCAAGAAGATTAAGAGAGTGTTCTGGGTCAGAATATCCCCTGTTCCTGTTTCCACTAACTATCTCTAGTACTATCACACCAAAACCAAAGACATCTGATTTCACAGAGTAATGGCCATGAACAGCATACTCTGGAGGCATGTAGCCACTACAGGTATAATTTTCAACATAAGTCATAAAAATGAATTGCAGATAACAACTATACAATAAGTACAAGTAGAAGTTAACTTACTACGTTCCAACCACTTTTCTGGTTTTGTCTTCAACTTGATCACTGCCAAAAGTCCGAGCCATGCCAAAGTCTGAGATTTTAGGATTCATATAGGCATCTAATAGGATATTGCTGGTTTTCAAATCTCTGTGAATAATTCTTAAGCTAGAGTCTTGGTGAAGATAGAGAATTCCTCTAGCAATGCCACAAATGATGTGAAAGCGTTGATGCCAGGATAAGAGCTTGCTTCTGGTTTCATCTAGTTTCATTTCGCTTATATGTTTAGTACAATACTGGCTTTATAAACAGATTTCAATTGTAAACACAGTGTCCATAAACTTTTTAAATGTAAAGTTAGATTTCAAGGGCACTAACCAAAGATGAAGTAGTCTAAGCTCTTGTTAGGCATGTATTCATAGATCAACAACTTTTCCTCTCCTTGAATGCAGCAACCTAACAGTTTAACAAGATTACGGTGTTGAAGTTTTGCAATCAAAACAACTTCATTTTTCAACTCGTTCTGTCCTTGATCAGACATCAATGAGTTCCTTTTTACTGCCACCTCTCTCCCATCTAGCAGTGTACCCTGGAAAGCATCTTTTGGATTATGAAATGTTGAGAAAATCAAGGTGTTTATAAGATATGGCAGTATTACCTTATAAACTGGTCCAAATCCACCTTCCCCTATTTTATTGCTGCTGGAAAAATTATTAGTGGCTTTCGCAATGATAGACAACTCAAATGTTGGAAAATCCATGTCTTCATTCCTCAATCTGAAGTATTCTTTCCGCCATTGAAGTTGTACCATATGACAATATACACCTGCTGCCACTAAAATATGCAGGAATACCAAAAAATTAATCAATTACGACTAGTGTCTTTGCATGTTAAAAATTGATATTATGGACCAGAATTTTCAAATGCTTTTTAACACCGATGGTGCACAACAAAGAATTAAGAAGCACATGGGTTAATATAGATGGTTACCTACTTTCCGTGTCTAACTGCAGATGATAGATGCTAAATTATATGTGCCATACTTACCTGAATTTTTAATTATCAGTATGCAGACACATGTGATGATTAAACCCAAAATAATCACACCAAGAGTGATTCCTACTATCTTATTCTTCATGTTTCCATGGCCACCATGATCTGAAAGAAACAGAACATAGTCACAAGACTTTGAAATAAACAGCTCTATTGATTGAAGCTTAGGAACAAGTCTAGTTTCATTTTACTTAGTTGGGTAAAAAGGCATTTTACTTAATTGGGGAAATAAGTACCATACAAGAAAGAGTATGCATTACTGATAACTTCTTTACAGTTTTTAGCAACCCACTTGAATATGACAATTCAGCAACAATAATAGAATGTTTGATCATCTCATCACTGAATAATGTTCTTATGGTCTTACCCGAATACCCCTTTCTCTCTTAAAATAGTGTAGTATATGGCAAGAAGTCAAGTGGGAGAAGAGAGCAAAGAAAACAAAGGAAAAAAATTGATGGAGTACCTAATTCTGAAGCAGGGACTCTGATGTAAATGTCTTGCCCCAATTGAGAGAAATTCCTCAAGTCAACTAGAGTATTGAACCAATGTAGGCAGCCACTTCCTTCACGAATATCTAAATTTGCATATGCAATACAAGAGCAAGTTTTAAGACATAACTCGCGACATTTATCAAGGTTCACAGTTGTATCAAACCACGAAGAAGATGTGTCTGGCAATTTCATGTGTGAGTAGGGTAAGAAGCCATCCGTAGAACTGTTTTTGCAATTAGACTTATTCCTTGGAACACAACCCTTGTGCCAAATTGCCATGTTCCACTGATGAGGAGACTTGGGAACATATCCTCTCAGGCATTCACAAGTTGGATGGTTACCGTCATAACTGCATATGGAATTTGCACCACAAAAAGCATATCTCTCGCATTGATCTCTCTCCTGAGGCAGGAGAACTCTCTCGGTGGTGTTGTGAGTTTTCCAAAATATTTTCTGACCAACACCAGATGGGGTTAGTTGAAATATGCTGATGATGTCTGAACTATTCAGAAGCCTGAACTCATAGTACAATTCTGTTTTATTAAATACAAATATTTGTGAACTTTGAGGACTTCTAACAGGATACCCTGCCCATGACTGGCCATTCCATGGCCCAAGTCTGAACTTCATCTCAGATCCCTTGAATAAAATTGCTTGAGGATATCCTCTACGGTCAAGTTTAACACTATATTCTCCCTCTGCAGGATCATCAACACTTTTCCATGATGACATATATCTTTCTCTACCAGTTGCTAAGTTCCATCCAAGCTTCATTCCAGGCAAAATTGTATCACTCGTATCATCAAAACTCTGCCACAAGATACTCTCCTTGACTTTCACTACATAGTTTCCCGAATCCAAGAGCTGAGCAATTGGATCATTCACTGCTTTGCCTGAGATGTTGGAGGACCAAATAATGCTGTGTGTGCCATTGAGTAGCACAAGAATCCCTTTCTCATTGAGTTTGAGAACTCCTGATCTATTATGAAGAGGTGTATTTCTGTTAGCCACCCACACAACTGTTCTAGGGGATACATTTCTGTACCATATAGCTAAGTATCTCCTGGATGAATTTCCCAGGTCCAAGAAACCCAGTTCAATAATTCCACCTGCTGAAACCAAAGTCTCATTCTTATCATCTCGGATGGTTTGACTCACTCTTAAACTCTCCAGTGATGTGCTTGTCCCCCACATGCAGAAGAATACCAAGAAGCAAAAACATGACATTGCCAACATAGGGAAGCAATGACTTCTAGATTACATAAAGACACATGAGACTCACTGACATAAGTTTTTGGCCTCTCTTAGTTATAGAATGTTCAGAAAAGTGGAAGAGGTTGAGCGTAACAAGGAATGACAAAGCCAATTGTTGTACGAAGAGTTGTGAGAGTAAATGACTGGGTCCATTATTGCAGGCTTATAGCATAGAGAAAAAAGCACCATACTAGTTGAAAAGTATTGCCACCAACGAAAAGTGCTTGGAAAAAGTTAATAAAGTAAACGTTCGAAACTTTCTCCGCGTCTAACACAGCAAATACGCAGAAGCTATGGAGTTCAATTTTCTGTCCCTTCATGCACGGTATTATTTTAGTGGGTTTTTCACCAAAATGGTGTATTTTTTTTTTCATATTTACGGGCAAAACAGAAAAAATTATAGAAATGAATAATTTTTTGTTAAAGTTGTCAAAATGGTGTAGGCAACATCAATTAAATTTGTTAATCTATCCACTTTTTATTTTTTAATTAAAGTTTTTAACTGGGTTGACAACTTCAGTTTAAATAAAATTGGATACTGGATTCACAATTTCAAACCATTGAAAGTTCAGTTGATTTTTTTAAAAAAGAAATGACAATTAATATTTTTGAAAATAAAAATATATAGTTAAAAATTTTATTTTAATTATAATATCAAAATTTAATTTAATTTAATTTAAGAAAATGGTATATAAAGTTGAAGAATTAAAATTACATTTTTTACAATAATTTTAAATAAATTGAGCTAAAAATGAGTTGTGTGATAAATTAAAATTATTTACTATTTTTTAAATATTGTTAAAGTTAGAAATACACTTATAAAAATGTGATATGATTTATGTATAAATTTTTAGATTATATAATATATGAAAATATAAATTATATAATATACGAAAATATAAATTATATAATATGTAAAAAGTAATAATATACATGTATTTATGTAAAATAAATGTATTAAAAAATAAATGAAAATATTGAATAGAAGTCATTAAAAGAAGATGTTATTAAAATATTTGATTAGAACAACATTACAAAGGATGATTCTATTGTCTAAATGGACAATTTCCTCTGTTATGACCTTCATTGCGACAGTAAGAACATTTTTTTTGGCTTGTTCTGAATTGGTTGATCCATTTCATTACGCAAACGAGTTGTAATTGGTCGTCCCGAGTTTTTACGTCGCATGTGGGTCAGGTATGAAATTTGGTCCGGTATAAGTAGACCAATAATCCTCATTTCGAACGGGATGTAATTCAACTTGATATGCCTTTCTAATCGTGTGGAGGTTGTAAACCAGATCAATGAAGGTCATCATTTGTAAATGACAAGAGAAACAAACGGCAATAACGTGACGATAGGGAAGTCGAAGAGCTTGGAAGTGGCCACAATCACACCACTAATCATTTACTCTAACTGTATATGACTGAGGTCGTTGACCATGTTGAGGGGTGGCTAATTCTTGGACATCAAATTCAGAATTTTCTACATTAAACCTTTCCACAAAACACATAGTCGAATCTTGTTGATTTTTTCTAAATAAGGTTGTGATATCTTCTGGATAATGATGACCTGCACGTAACATGGTGTCTATTTTGAAGGCTCGCTCATGCAACCATGTTTTTATTTTTTCGAAGTTGCCTTAACCAAAGCGAAAATCGGTAAGGAACGAGCTCCCTTAAGCACGAAGTTAATGTTGAACCAAGTGGTGTTCAAGCTTTGAAGAATCCAAACCCTTTGAAGGATGATGAAGGCTGGTTGTGCTTGTTGTTGCTGAGCTGTCCTTTTAGATAGGATCTAGGGTAGATTGAATATGTAATCCACTCTTGATTGAATCCAAAGAATAAGCACTCTCAATCCTTTTAAAAGAAAAGTGTGTTTCAAGCTCAGTGAAAAACAACCTGTTGTTTTGTCGAAACAACCGATTGTTTTATACTTAGGTGTTTTTAGAAAAGGTTGAAAACTATTTTTATGGTTGACTTGCTGTCAAAACCAAAACAACCGATTGATT